>TARA_R110002110_G_scaffold117296_4_pt1 | contig 132370 bp, 122 predicted proteins | sample TARA_R110002110 | Tara Oceans TARA_R110002110 (sample SAMEA4397330) | marine metagenome | biome: Polar Biome; feature: [SRF] surface water layer (ENVO:00010504); material: water (ENVO:00002006), including particulate matter (ENVO:01000060) such as... | depth 5 m | reverse complement strand
AACAACAACAACAACAACAACAACAACAACAACAACAACAACAACAATTTATGTGGATTCTTAGCATTTTCTTTATATTGGCAATTTTTACTTTGTGTTTGACTCTAATTATTGGAATTATACTTTTGGCAAGTGGAAAATTTAAACAAAAAGATAAACTATCAAATTTAGGATTGAAAATTTTATCAATTCCAATTATAGTTGTTGTAGCTTTATTTATTTATACAATTGGTTTTGAAATTTTAACAACTAAACCAAATTTGGAAGAATTGGCAGGAAAATACGTTTCAAGTGAAAATTATAAATTGAAACTTTTAAGCAATGGAAACTTCTCAATGGATAATATTCCCGAAATTGATTTATGTAAAAACGGAAAATTTCGTTTTGATGAAGAAGATGATGAAATTTGGTTTAATTGCGATAGTATTTCAAGCTCAGCAAAAATTAATAGAGGAATTGGAGATTATAAAATTGAATTTATAATTGGAGACCCTGACAGCGGTGAAAGCGTCTATTTTGAAAAAATTAAAGACTAAATAAGCTCGGCAACCACTAACAGCTACCACAACGGATTTGGGTATTTAGCTTAATGAGAGTTTGGTTTTGTACTTGGGACGATTGGGCAAATCCGAAAATAGGGCTTAATTTAGTCCCAAACCCGCTTTAGTGGCTGGACGTTGTGCGTCATATTAAAAAACAGACCTGAATGAACAAATTATTTAGAATGTTATATCTGCTTATTTTATTATCTCTGAACTTTTCTTGTGTTGAAAAGAAACCAACCGAAAAGGGAATTAATAAATCTGAAAATGTAAGCACTTCAAAAACCGACACCTTAAAATTCACTTCTGGAATCCGCGCTATCTTTCAAGACAGTAAAGGCAATTATTGGTTTGGAAGTCATCAGGAAGGAGTTAGCTATTATGATGGTAAAACATTTCAATATTTCAACAATACTAATGGTTTACTCGACAATCAAATCCGTTCCATAGAAGAAGATAAAAACGGTACTATCTGGCTTGGAACTGCAAACGGGGTGAATAGTTATAATGGGAAAAAGTTTACTACTTATGCAACTTCAACAAACAACCAAAAATTGGAATGGAACAAAACCAGTGGCGATTTATGGTTCAATGCGGGCGAAAAAGACGGAGTAAATCGTTTTGATGGGAAAAAGACGAACTACTTAATTTTTCCAAAACCCAAAAATAAAAATACTAATAATTCATTCGGGGTAACCGATTTATCAAAAGATAAAAACGGTACTGTTTGGATAGCCACTTATGGCGCGTTATTTAGTTATGATGGCAAAATGATAACTATTTTTGACCATGAAAAATTAAAACTTAAAGCCAATGAGAATTTGCACATAAGAAGTGTATTAGCAGATTCCAAAGGACGAATTTGGATAGGAAATAATGGAATTGGAGTTTTACTAATAGAGCATGATAAAACAATACATTTTTCAGAGATAAACGGACTCATTCAAAAGAATAGTAGTAAAAATGGAAATCTATCACCAGCCGGGACAATGGAACACGTTTTTGCAATTGAAGAAGATTCAGAAGGGAATATTTGGTTTGGGGATAGAGATACAGGAGCTTGGAGATATGACGGCAAAACTGTAATAAACTACACTATCAATAAGAAACTTTCGACCCCAATGATTTGGTCCATATATAAAGACAACAGTAACAATTTGCTTTTTGGAATGGCAGAAGGTGGAGTTTATAAATTTAACGGAAAATATTTTGATAAAACGTTTTGATAAGAACTACGAAGGCACAAGACACGTTTTTCCTCACTTTTTCGTTAAGCTGAAAACTGAGCGGTTACGAATTTCCAGCGATCTCAAAGTGGCAAAACGTTATGCATCAGCTCAAAATGACACTCTAAGACGAATATTTACAAATTTTTAAACACAAAAAATATGAAATTAATTTATTTCAACTTACTTCTTATACTTGCGACACTTAGCAGTTGTTCAAATATTAAACTACCAAATGACCCAGTGCCAACTCACGATGAATTCACAATAGAATCAAAACAGGTTGGAGAGACAAGAAATATTAATGTTTGGACACCACCAGAATATAAAACAAGTACAGACTGTTTGCCAGTTATGTATATGGCAGATGGAGGAATAATAGACGAAGATTTTCCTCATATTGCAAATACACTTGCAGAACTTATAAAAGCAAAAAAAATACCACCAATGATTTTAGTAGGTATTGCAAATACACAACGTAGAAGAGATTTATCAGGTCCAACAGAAATTGCTAAAGACAAAGAAATTGCACCAATTGTTGGTGGTTCTGAAAAATTCAGAGCTTTTATTAAAGAAGAGCTTTTCCCTGAAATTAGTAAACGATATAGAACAACTTCTGAAAAAAGTATTATAGGAGAATCATTGTCAGGTCTATTTGTTGTAGAGACTTTTTTTCTGACACCTGATATGTTTGACAATTATATAGCATTTGACCCTTCAATTTGGTGGAATAATCACTACTTAGTAAGAACAGCAAAGGAACATTTAGCAATTTTTCCTAAAACTGAGAAAAGAATTTGGTTCGCAGGTTCAAGTGCAGAAGACATTTCACAATATACAAACAGCTTAGCTGAAATTTTTAAGACAGAAAATCAACCAAATATAAAATGGAATTATTCACCCGAACCAAAAGAAAAACACAACACAATTTTTAGAGCAACTAAAGAGAAAGCTATAATTTGGACATTAAACAAAACAGAATAAAAGCCGAACGCACAACTGCTATTTTGGTATAGTGTTTGCTTTAGTGGAATTTCCGTTTTAATTCGTATTTTCGTTTAGCCGAAAATACTCCTTTTTAAAACCCCAAAACACGGCAAAGCGATTGAACGTTCTCGCCAATGCTAAAAAAAAACGAAGAGTCATTTAATAAGAATAAATATCAATATGGACAGCAGGGATAAGATAGCGCATGACCTCATTAAAGAAATAATGGAACCAAAACAAGAATTCCATTACATAAATTCTTTAAAAGATACTGACGACAAGACACGTGAACAACTGACGCAAGAATTAGTCAATGCTTATAAAGTGATTTTTACTCAAAATGAAGAAAAAGGAAAGCGAGTAGCCGAGTTAATTATTGCTAATTTGGAATTGGATTTTCAAAGCGAAGAGAAAAAGAAACGGGCAGCCGAATTAGTAATTGCTAATATAGAACTTGCCTTTCAAAGCGAGGAGAAAGCAAAACGTGCGGCTGAATTGATAATAGCTAATAAAGAGCTAACGTATCAAAACGAAGAAAAAGAAAAACGGATTGAAGAATTAGCCAAAATAAAAAATAAATTGGAACAATTAATTGATCAATATAAGGACAGAGAACGAGATATAGTTGGATTTAAGAAGGAAATAAATGAGTTCTTTTTAAAGGCTGGCGACGAATCAAAATATATTATTTAATTCGTAATGCTACGTTGTAGCTTGACAATGAAACCAGTTTGACAAGAGAAATAAAAGCACATGGTTTTAACAAAGGCTATATGATTTACATTACAAACAAAAAATAACTAAATAGTATGTTTTTAATAGACAAACCATTTGTTTCAGACTTTCTAATTGATACAATCAGAAACAATAATTTTAAAATAATTGCGACCAAAGTAGCCAAAGAATTAGTACAAGATGATTCGTTGCAATGGATCGAGGAAGAGGAAGCGATCGCCTTACTAAAAAAGAATCTACAAATTTCTATTTATAGCAATTCAGAGAACGCTCTTGCCTGGATCGATCAAAACTATGGAGAGAGTGAATTATCAAGTCAATTAAAAGTTTTAAAAAATAAAGTAAAGTTTAGAGAACTTATTAAAGGGCTATTTCCCGACTTTTATTTCAAACAAATAAGCATTGACGAAATCCAACGATTGACTGCTGATGAAATCCGTTTCCCGTTTGTAATTAAACCTGCTGTTGGCTTCTTTAGTATAGGGGTTCATATTGTGGAAAATGAAAAAGACTGGATAAAAGCTAAAAGTCAATTACAACCAGAAAAACTCAAAAGTATATTTCCTGAAAATGTATTAAACACAAGCTATTTTATTATCGAGGAATTTATTCAAGGAGAAGAGTACGCAATCGATTATTATTACGACAACAATGGAGATGCTGTTTTGTTAAACGTTTTACATCACCTTTTTTCATCTGGCACAGATACAAGTGATAGGGTTTATTCAACATCAAAAGAGATAATTGAAAAGTATAAAGTTGAACTTGAACATTTTTTAAGTAAAATTGGTAAAGAGTTGAATTTAAAAAATTTCCCTGCTCATGCAGAAGTACGAATAGATAAAAACGGAAAAATAATTCCTATTGAAATAAACCCATTACGATTCGGTGGCTTTTGTACTACTGCTGATCTTTTAGGAGTAACTGCAGGGTTTAATGAATACAAATGCTTTTTTGAAAACAAAAAACCGGACTGGGATACTATATTTAAAGGAAAAGAGACTAAAATATTTAGTGTCGTTATTTTGGATAATAATTCGGGAATAATCCCTTCGGATATTTTAAGATTTAACTATTCAGATCTTGCTAAAGATTTTGAAAAACCTGTCTTAATTAGAGAATTAGATATAAATAAATATCCTGTATTTGGATTTGCTTTTATTGAAAGTGCTGCCAATAATAAAAAGGAATTAAGTGATATTCTGACCTCTGATTTAAGAAAATATATAGTATCGAAATAATGAGGATTATAAGGCTTAAAAAACGTCCTCTAACTCTGATTTTAATCTACGCGGACTGACGTACAAGCTTAAAGTTTTGTGTTTTTAATGACCGTTACAAATAAATTAAAACTTGATGCTTCAAAACCCGCGTTAATTCAAAGACAGAAAACATTTTGCGGTATCTTCAAGATAGCAAAACCTGAAATGAAAACATGAAAAAAATATTTCTCCTTCTTAATTTAATATTATTTGTAAATTTAGTGGAAGTTGCCAAAATCAAAAATCAAAGGAAATTCTACAACCTGAATTTTCGGTTATTTTAGATAGTTTAAAAGTAAAAGGCTCCATTTTAATTTATGCTGTAAATAACAAAACGTATTATTCTAATGATTTTTCATGGGCGAAAACTGGAATAATTCCAGCATCAACTTTCAAAATTCCAAATTCAATTATTGCGTTAGAAACTGGAATAGTCAAAAGTGATTCTACCCTTTTTAAATGGAATGGGGAAAAACGTCGCTTTAAAAAATGGGAAGAAGATTTATCGTTCAAAAAAGCATTTCAAGTTTCTTGCGTTCCTTGCTATCAAGAAATAGCAAGAAAAGTGGGGGTAAAAAGAATGAAAACCTATTTAAAAAAATTGAATTATCCCGGAATGGTTTTCGACACTTTAACAATCGACAATTTTTGGCTGCAAGGGAAATCTAAAATTTCTCAAATGCAACAAATTGATTTTTTAGAACGATTATATTTTTCACAATTACCTATTACAAAAAGGACAGAAAATATAATGAAAGACATAATGCAGATTGAGAAAACGGAAAATTATCTTTTAAGCGGAAAATCAGGTTGGGGCATGAGAAATGATTTAAATAATGGTTGGTTAGTTGGCTATTTAGAAACAAATAATTCTGTTTATTTTTTCGCTACAAACGTAGAAAAACAAGAAACCAATATGGATGAATTCCCAGTCATTCGACTAAATTCAACGAAAGAAGCATTTAAAAAATTAAAGTTGATTGAATAAAATTATGGAGGTCCAAGAGCCATAGCTTTCGCACAACCTCCTTAAACTATTTTGGGCCATCTTCAATACCCCAAGCATCCAAGCTTCGCAGAATAGCTTCTAGCGATCTTCCTCTCTCGCTTAATTTGTATTCTACTTTTGGAGGAACCACCGGAAAAACCTTTCTAGAAATAAGGCCATCCTTTTCTAATTCCCTGACGGTTTGGGTAAACATTTTATTTGAAATACCGGAGATCTGCTTTTGCAGCAATCCGGAACGCAAACCTCCATCCAATAGATGAAATAAAATCAAAGGTTTCCATTTAGTCCCTATTAAACTCATTGTATAATTAAGTGGACAATAATTTTTTTCGCTCATTTTAAATTATAATCTATTGATAATATATATTTTACTCTTTTAGGTAACTATAGCACTTAATGGTTAGTTCTTGCTATTTATGCAAATATAGCCTAATTTTGCAATCAAATACTATAACATATGACAACAAATACAAATTACCCAAAATCATTTTCACATATAGGGATTACAGTTCCAAATATAAAAGAGGCAGTTAAATTCTACTCCGAAGTAATGGGCTGGTACATTATTATGGAACCCTCTACAGTAAAGAAAGAAAAAGAAACGGCTATTGGCCAAATGTGTATTGACGTTTTTGGTGAAGATTGGGAAGAATTTGAAATTGCACATTTAGCAACTTCAGATGGTATAGGAATCGAATTATTCTCTTTCCCTCACGGAGTCAAAGAAGCACCAGAATTCAATCCTTTCAATACGGGACTTTTTCATTTTTGTGTACAAGATCCAAACATTGAAGACCTCATCGAAAAAATTGTATCTTACGGTGGTAAACAAAGAATGCCCATTAGAGAATATTATCCAAAAGACAAACCATTCAAAATGTGTTACGTAGAAGATCCTTTTGGAATTGTTTTCGAAATATACACACACAGTTATGAACTAACTTATTCTTCGGGAGCATACACAAAATAAAAACAAAAAGTCCAATAGAATCTATTGGACTTTTTTAAATTTAACTAAAATGAAAAAAAGCCTTTACCTACTCTGTCTTTCTATAATGGTTGTTTCTTGCAAAGAAGCGACGAACAAGAAAATAGAAACTGAAGTTTCAAAACAAGCTGACGGTCTTACCGCACAAGTACAGCAAGTTGCTGAATTTGTAGGACAGCAAGTTACAGGTGTTACCGTGAGCACCGCAGGACGAATTTTCGTAAACTTCCCTCGATGGAGAAAAGGGGTTGACAATTCAGTTGTTGAAATTACCAAAAACAATCAGCAAATAGCCTTTCCTAATAAAGAATGGAATTCCTGGGAAATTGGTAACACGGTTGAAGATCATAAGTTTATCGGTGTACAATCTGTCGTTGCTTTCGAAAACATGCTTTATATATTAGACACACGTAGTCCTCTATTTGGTGCCGTTCTCGACGCACCCCGACTTTTTGTTTTTAATCTAAGTGATAACAAATTAGAAAAAACCTATCTCTTACAAAAAGGCAGTTACTACCCTAATTCTTACATTAACGATTTACGGGTAGACAAAAAACATAACAAAATCTATTGTACTGATTCTGGTAGAGCGGGTTTAATTGTAATTGACATGACCACTGGATTAACTACTAGAGTCTTAGACAATCATTTCTCTACAAAAGCAGAGCAAGCCTATTTGACTTTTGGCGACAAAAAATGGGAGAATACGATTAATTCTGACGGAATTGCATTAGATACAAAAAATGACCTACTCTACTATCATGCTCTAACGGGTTATAGTTTATATTCAGTATCCACCAAAGTATTAGCCAATGGAACTAATAAAGAAGTAGAAAAATCAGTGAAATTAGTTGCCAAAACATCGGCTCCAGATGGAATGATACTTGATGAAAATGGCACTTTATATTTTGCTGATTTAGAAAACAACAAAATTATGTATCGAAAACAAGATGGTAGCATTCACACATTAGTTGAAGGCGAAAAAATTAGATGGGCCGATACCTTTAGTATCTATAACAACTACTTGTATTTCACAAATTCCAAGATTAATGAAGTTACAGCCGATATTTCAAACATGACTTTTACTTTAAATAAAATAGAATTGCCTAAAAATTAAAAGCGTTCGCTGTTACGAACCCTACAATAAACAATTTTAAAGAATACCTTATAAAAAGAACCCCGTTTCAAGCAATTGAAACGGGGTTTGTTTTTTACTTTAAACTAGTATTCTTCAATATTAGCTAAATTTATTTACAGCCTGGGATGATTCTCTAATGCACAACCAAAGGAGAATCACAAAACAATCAGTGATTAGCTTAGACTTAACCTTAATAAAGCAAATATAGAGTGACTATTACTGTGTACGAAAATTCATTATATTTGATTTAAATTAACTATCATGACAAGTGAAAAACGGTAAAGACATCAAATAACAGCGGTCAAAGTCGCTCTCGTTTTGCACTATTTAGATCAAACGATAGGCGTTAATACAGCTTATAAATCTTTCATGATAAACAATCAATCACTTAAACAATCAAATATGAAACAAGTTTCCAATGCTTCCTTAACAAAGACAATCGTTATTGGGTTATTATTGCAATTAGTCCCTATAAACAGCACAACTGCTCAAACCAAAGCAGAAAAAATTGATCAATTGATGAATACCTATTCACAATACGAACAATTTAACGGTTCTGTTCTGGTAGCGGAGCATGGAAAAATCATCTATGAGAAAGGTTTTGGAATGGCAAATATGGAATGGAATCTACCTAATGAAGTGAACACTAAATTCAGATTAGGTTCGATTACCAAACAGTTTACTGCCGTACTAACACTTAAACTAGTCGAGCAAGGGAAGATAAAGTTAGACGTACCTATCACAACCTATTTACCTGATTATCCAAAATCAAATGGAGACAAAATAACAATTCACCAATTACTTACGCACACAGCAGGAATTTCAAACTACACTTCTTTCCCTAACTTCACGAAAGATCTTAGTAGAAATCCTTCGACTCCAGAAGCCTTCGTAAAAACATTTGCTGACTTGCCACTTGACTTTACTCCAGGTGAAAAATTTAGCTACAGTAATTCGGGATATTTTCTATTGGGTTATATTATCGAAAAAGTCTCGGGTAAATCATACGAAGACTATTTACAAGAAAACATTCTTACACCACTAAAAATGATTAATTCTGGATATGATCATAGTGATATTATACTAAAAAACAGAGCATCCGGTTATGATAAAAAAGGCCGCAATTATAGCAACACATCGTATATTGACATGGGCATTCCTTATGCCGCCGGTTCTTTGTATTCAACGGTAGACGATTTATATCTTTGGGACCAGGCACTTTATACTAATCAGTTGCTTTCTCCTAAATCAATGGATTTACTGTTTACTGGCTACATGCCTGCTAGAAACGAAAGCTATGGATATGGTTGGTTTATCGGTGAAGTTTCTAATGGAACCAACGATAAATTGAAAGTTACGTCACACGGCGGAGGAATAAATGGATTCAATACTATTATCTCAAGGATTCCAGCTGATAAAAACTTAGTAGTTATATTAAACAATACAGGAGGCACGGTATTAAACGAGATGACTACCAGTATTCAAAATATACTTTATGACAAACCATATGACCTTCCAAAAAAGTCACTGGCAGCTTCCTTGCTTGAGGACATTAGTGACGATGGATTAGTTATTGGACTGGAAAAATTCAAAGAAAACAAAAAAGCAAATAACTATGCCTTGAGTGAAGACGAAATGAACAACATAGGCTATCAGTTCTTACAATCTGAAAAAGTAGAAGAAGCAGTTGCAGTTTTTAAACTAAATGCAGAAGCGTTTCCTAAATCAGGGAATGCGTATGATAGTTTGGGCGAAGCTTATTTGAAAAATGGAAATAAAAAACTGGCTATCTTCAATTATAAAAAGTCTGTTGAATTAGATCCAACGAATGAAAACGGGAAGAAAGTTTTGGCAGAAATTACAAAGTAGAGTTAAAAGTCAGTTGGTAAATAAATAGAAATTACTTTGTCTTGGCAACAGTAAAAAAGACCTCCTCTTTGATGATGTATAAAAAAAACTTAAATTTAGCTTCAATACTATTTTGCAAAAACGGTATTGTACAAGAGCTTCTATATTGAAATGCAAATAACAATTCCCTATGAGCAAACTCACTATTATTAAATTAGTACATACAGTAATTTGGGTACTCTTCAACGTGGTTCTTTTTTACTTGTTCTATGCTGTATTTACAAATAAAATTGACAAATGGGTTTGGATAGGTATTGGAATTATTTTGTTGGAAGGACTTGTTCTCGCTATTTTTAAAACAATGTGTCCCATAACGGTCATTGCCAGAAAATATTCAGACTCCACTAAAGATAACTTTGATATTTTTTTACCTAATTGGTTGGCGAAGTACAATAAACTGATCTATACCAGCTTTTTTATTTTTATTCTTATAGTCCTCGCATACCGACTTTTATCTAATTAATCAACACATAACTTAGCGTTTTTATTATTCAAAATAACTCAGGGCACCTTAATAAACAATCAAAAAAAGACCGCTTTTAAAGTAATTTAAAAGCGGTCTTATATATTGAATTGATTGCTATTCCATGTAAATTCTATATTAAAAAATCCCCAATCGTACCTTTGGTGTACTCACTCCTATTTGTGTATTCACTGTAGTTCTGGAAGATCTATTCTCATAACGTGGTTCCCTATATTCATAATAATAGTATCCTGCATGCTGATACCAATACTCACTGTGATGACAATGGCTATCACAATGGTCGTGGTGCGCTGCATAACCTTCTTTTTTACCTTGAAGATAAGCGCGATGAGCTCTTCTGTCGTTTTTCTTTAATTCCTTTTCGTACTGTTTTTGTTCCTCCCAAAAAGTACGTTCCTCTGTTTTGCTTTTTGCTTCAAACTTTTGTTCGTATTGCGCATCTTCTAAACCTCTTTGTTGGTAATAGGATACACTATGTTTTGTCTCTACTTTGGTATCATGATTAACTCTGGTTTCTTGTGCATTCACATTGGGCACAAAAGAAAAAATCATTAGTATTAATGTGGCTTTAATTGTTTTCATAATTTTAAAATTAGTGTTAGTACAATAGTAAATCATTGGTAACTTCAATAGTAAGACAACTATAAACCAGTTTACCCTACCTTACTATTCACTAATTTTAAAAAACATTTATTTCAAGTTACTTTTCATAAAATCAATCACCTCATCAAAACGGTCGCTCCAAGGATAAAAGTACTGAGTAACCATAGGAACATGCTTTTTGTTTATTGGTATTGCTTTCACTTCTGGCTGAAACGGATGCAAGGCGTCAATAAAGCGCTTGTTAGTTGTTTTTATGGAAGCATAGGTTTTATCGCCAACATAAATTAAAAAAGGAGGCGTGTTTTTATCTAAAAAATAAATGGGTGAGGCATCTTGCCATCTAGCTGGTGAGTTAGTCCAAGTTGTTATATAATTGTATTCGGTAGTAGGTGGGTTTTCCTCTAAATAATATTTCATATCTAATCCAGCGGCATCATTCAATATAATTCCGGAAATACTCTTAGAATCAATTCCGTACTTCGGATTCATAACTGCTAATGCCCCTAAATGCCCTCCAGCCGAATGTCCGGTTACAAAGACTGCATTTGGGTTACCCTTGTATTTACTAATACTGTCTTTCGTCCATTGAATCACGGCAGCAATTTGCTTGGCCATGCCGTCATAATCCGTATTTGGACTCAAAGTATAATCTGGAATAATAGTAACTACTCCTTTGCGTGCAAAGTTTCGACCTAACAAATCATAAGTTCCTTTTCGTCCACTATTCCAGTAGCCTCCATGTACAAAGATCAACACAGGAAGCTGTTTTGCTTTTGAATTTCTGGGAACAAAAATATTCATCTTTGGCACCTCTATTGTGTTTTCTTTCGAAGACACTAAATAAGAAGCATCTGTAATTTTTTTTGAGGCACAACTCCCTAACAAAAGACTATTAAGGAGAACTAGTATCGCAATTTTATAACGCATGGTTTTTTTACAAATATATAAATTAAAGAAAAAGCAGCCGCAATTATTACAAAAGGCTATTCTCTCATTTTCCTGCTAATGAAATTAAAAAATATGATAACGGAAAGAAATGGAATTCATTAGCTTTGTAACGGTATACGATAGTTTGAAATAGATGATAGATTCGTAGTTGCGTGTGCTACTACTAATCGTAAAGTGAATACGAATAAGACATCAAAAGCGCGAAAGCAACCCAATTTGTAGAGACCAGAAAGTTATTGTCTTTGAATTTAGAATTGCTCTTAAAATAAAAAAAAACATGAAGCACACTATATTAATTGTTCCCGGATTAGGAGACTCAGGAGAGACGCATTGGCAAAACTATTGGTTACAGCATTTTGAAACTTCTCAAAAAGTAGTTCAGAAGGATTGGGACAATCCTCTTTTAAAAGATTGGTTGGAAAGCTTAAACTCTTCAATCGAATCTGCAGAAGGAGAAATCATCATTGTTGCTCATAGCCTTGCCTGCTCATTAATCAGTCATTGGTCAAAAGAAAACAAAATCCACAAAATAGTAGGAGCTTTGCTTGTTGCACCAGCAGATGTAGACTCTCCTGCGCATACCCCCGAGCAAACCAGAAACTTCTCTCCCATTCCCCTATTAAAGTTAGATTTTCCCACAGTAGTAATTACAAGTTCCAATGACCCTTATATTTCAGTAGAAAGAGCTGAGTTTCTGGCGGAAAAATGGGGAAGTACTTTTATAAATATTGGCGAGAAAGGCCATCTGAATTCCGAGTCAAAATTAGAATACTGGCCCGAAGGACAAGAAATTTTGCAATCGTTACTGAAACTTATAGAAAGGAATCAATAGTTTTATCCATCTGATCTAAACTCTTGTCCGTTCTACCAAAATAAAATAGCAATGAATTGCGTTATAAATCAACCAAAACACGACCTCTTTTCCTTCTTTCGAAAATTAAAATAATGAAAAAATTAGCGTGCCTACTCTTAATTCTATTTTCAATAAGCAGTTGTTCCACAGATACGAGCGACTCCGAGAATAAAGCCATCATTGGAAAATGGAATTGGGTGGAATCTTCTGGTGGAATTGCTGGAATTACGACAACACCACAATCAACCGGTAAATCAATTCAACTAGATATCTCAAACACGACAGTAAAAAGATATATGGATGGGGTTTTAGTCTATGAATCATCTTATTCTATTCAAACCGGAAATTCTATTTTTGGAGGAGAAAAAAAATTAATTGTCTATGAAAATGATTCAAAACAGTCGTTCGTAAGAACTGATAGTCAATTAATCCTTAACGATGAATGTTACGACTGTTACCTCAATAAATACATAAAAGAATAATACTATCATCTATACTTATTAGAAATCAATAAAATGACTCCGTCATAATGTACAGCACTGTACAAACAAACGAAGTTTACTATATATTTACCTGTCAATTAGATTCATTTTGTCGCTGCTTTCAAGTATAACATTTTTTACGATATGGAACGAATAAATAAAGTAGCTCAAATCACATTACTGTTTTGGTTAATGAAAATTATTGCGACAACCTTAGGGGAAACTTTGGGTGATTATATCGCTCAAACCCTTAACCTAGGCTATACAATCGCTTTAGTTGTCACACTAATTTTCTTTGTTATAGTTTTATCCATACAGTTATTCACTAAAAAATACATTCCTATTTTCTATTGGTTGGTTATTATCGCGACAACAACGCTGGGAACAGAAATATCTGATTTTATTGATCGAAGCTTACACTTAGGCTATACTATAGGCAGCCTAATCTTATTTTGCTGCTTAGCATTGACATTACTACTATGGCAAAAAAAATTCAAAAATCTAAATGTCTACCCTATTATTGACAGAGATAAGGAAATCTATTATTGGTTGGCTATCCTTTTTTCAAATAGTTTAGGAACGGCTTTTGGCGATTATTTAAGTGATGTAGTTGGATTGAGTTATTTAAATGGAGCCCTTGTGACAGCAGGTGTTATTCTAATTGTTGTAGCCTTACATTATACCACAAAAATAAACCACATTCTGCTATTTTGGGTTGCTTTCATTTTTACAAGACCATTTGGCGCCACCTTCGGAGACTTTTTGACAAAACCAGTTGCAAAAGGAGGATTAGACTTAGGGACGTTAGCGGCCTCCATAGTTTCACTACTGTTAATGACAATTCTAATAATCATAGCGCATAGAAAAAGAAGCACAGTAAATCCATAAACTGACTATATATTATTCAAACTCTTTTAATAGCGGACTTTAATCACTAAGCAAAATGGAAACCATCAAAATATTTATAAACTACATCGCCGCATTTATTGAAATCATAGGGTGTATTACTATTTTTACAGGCGTAGTTTATTCCCTCGTAAAGTCACTTGTACTATTTTATAAAAGAAAACCAGAACCCTTTATTGAATTGAGGCAAACGCTGGGAAAATCAATACTTTTAGGACTTGAAATATTAATCGCTGCTGATATAATTGCTACAGTAGTTGCAGAGCCAACGTTAGAATCAGTATCGATTTTAGGCTTAATTGTATTCATCAGAACAATAATGAGTTTATCATTGCAGGTCGAACTCGAAGGTAAATTTCCATGGCAAAAAAATAAAATTTAAATCTATCTAATAACCCTTTATCAAATACACGAACTATGTTAGCAAAAAAAAATTGGCACCAAAAACATTTTGACACCTTAGGATTTGGCAGCCGTTTGGCCGATGCCGTAGCTAAAAGTATGGGGTCGTGGAAATTCATAATTGTACAAACAGTTTTAGTCGTTCTTTGGATGACCTTAAACCTAATCGCCTTTATGAAACATTGGGATGTCTATCCTTTTATTTTACTTAATCTACTGTTCTCAACTCAAGCGGCTTATGCAGCTCCGATTATCATGATGTCTCAAAACAGACAAAACGAAAGAGACCGTGCTCAAGCACAAGCAGACTATCAGACTAATCTTGATGCAAAACTAGAAATAGAAGCGCTGACATCAAAACTGAATAGTATTGAAGTCGACAAATTAGACAAAATAATCAGACTGCTAGAACAAATGGAAAAACAGCCCTAATTAAAGAATCAAATCATGCATCTAAATTTTAATATTTCATGATTTTTACTTCGAAAAAAAATCAACAATAAGCTCATTTAACCCGAAACAAGTAGGGCATAAATGGGCTTATATTTTTTATGCAGACATTAAAGTCCAAGACTTCTTTAAATTACCTAAGCTATATATCTCTCTTTTTACTTTGGTAACAACCGAAAATTAAAGCTACAACCCAATACTAAAAAGCACATGTCGTTATTATAAAGAAATACCCTATTATTATTAGTTAAAAAATGCCTATTTTATTGATTTTAAGTTAATTAACAGTTTTTATTGTCTTATTTTTTTTAATTTTAATAGAAACAAAAAGCAAAATATTAATATTTAAATTCAATTATCATGGCAACTCCAACAGGAAAAATAGTAGAAACTACAACAGCAAAAACAAATTCGGCTCATGGATTAAGAGATTTATTTGAAGTGGGATTGAAGGATATTTATTATGCAGAAAAAATATTGAGCAAAACACTACCTAAAATGGCAAAAAATGCTTCAACTCCAGAATTAACTACTACTCTAAATAAACACTTAACGGAAACTAATGAACACATTTCCAGATTGGAAAAAATATTTGAGGTTACCGGTATCAAACCTGCAGCAAAAAAATGCGAAGCAATAACAGGTATTCTAAAAGAGAGTGACGAAATGATCAATAAAACAGATCAAGGTATTGTTCGTGATGCTAGTATAATTGCCTCTGAACAAAAAATAAAACATTATGAAATTGCAACTTATGGTACTTTACATGCTTTTGCAAAAACAATGGGAGAAAACAAAGCAGCTGATCTATTAGCTATGACCCTTGACGAGCATAAAAAAGCCGACGTTGGCTTAACTGAGTTGGCAATAGCTTCGATTAACAACAAAGCTTTTAAAGCCGATGCTATCTCAAACCCACGCATGTAATTCTTGATCCAAAAATAAATTATTTAAGAAGCCTGTTCCGTACAGGCTTTTTTTATGTGACTTCTATTTAGGAAATAAGCATTTTAAATGTTGAACGTTAAATATTTGCTTGTGTAACAAAAGTTACTGACAAAGTTTTTCCTTTGTGCTACTTTTGTCTTATCAAATTAGAGTACACAATAGATACGATTGAATAACAGTGCTCCTTTTGAGACTAATTCTAACTTTATAAATTAAACAAAATGAGCATAGAAAAAATAATCAAAGAAAACGAAGGAACCATTGTAGATGTCCGTTCGCACGGCGAATTTATGGGAGGTAATGTAGTAGGTTCCATTAATATTCCGCTAAATGAAATACCAGAAAGAGTAGAAGAATTAAAAAAACTGAAAGCCCCTTTAGTACTCTGTTGCGCCTCTGGAAACAGAAGCGGACAAGCACAACACTTCCTTTCTCAACTTGGAGTAGAGTGTTATAACGGAGGATCTTGGTTAGACGTAAATTATTATAAATCACAAGCAACAAAATAAAATGATAAACACATTAAAAAAACTATTTGGCATCGGACCAAAAGTAGACTACGCCGATTTAGTAAAACAAGGAGCTGTAATTCTAGATGTTCGTAGTCCGGGTGAATACAAACAAGGACATATAAAAGGTTCGATAAATGCTCCATTAAATGATCTTTCGAGACATATTCCAAAATTAAAAAAAGACGCTACTATTATTACTTGTTGTGCATCAGGAATGCGAAGTGCTTCTGCAAAAAGCATCTTGAAATCGAGTGGTTTTGCACAAGTTCATAACGGCGGAGGCTGGAGTAGCTTACAAAACAAAATATAATGAATGTACAAAATTTATTAAATGATTGGCATTTCATGCGTTTTGTACGTCTTGCTCTTGGAATTTATATCGGTATACAAGCGTTTCAAACTCAAAGTATTCTTTCAGGGCTTTTAGCCGGTTTTCTATTATACCAAGTCGTAACAAATTCTGGCTGCGGTGGGGCGAATGGTTGTGCAGTACCGCTGAAGAAAAAGAATAACGACACCCTGGAAGATGTTGAATATGAAGAAATAACAACAAAGTAAGTTAGAATTACATCATATAAAAAGCCCCAAATTGGGGCTTTTTATTTTATTAAGGTTTAAAAATTAGTACAAACAAATACTCGTATTGCATCATTAGTATTTGACTATAAAAACAATAAACCTTACAACAAATTAAATATTCAGATAAAAATTAGGCATCCATCTTTAGAAAATCATTCCCTCGGCAGTAAACAAACATCGGTACAATCAGCATAATATAAAGCCGTTTCAGCTGTCGCTAATCATCTTCATTAGCTTCCTAGATTTTTCTAATAGGTTGCAGCTCCATTAACATAAGGACTAACAACTCATAGAACTCTGTTCAAACGAACTCAATAAAATGGTATTACCCTATTGTCCTAATTTGTTAATTTAGTTGGGATAAGTAGGTCGTAAAACCACATCCTTCGAAAATACCAGAAACGATATCCAAAGCTTTTGAGTTATGGCCTTCCAACAGAAATTCTTTCTCTAAATTTTCATCTGTAGAGATATTGATGATTTCTACTATTTTAGAATGAGGAAAAATAAGATCAAAACTTAGTTGGTTGTTTATCGACGACGTAAACTCATCTTCATTTTCCATAATAATGATGATTTTTGCGGTGGCGACTTCTTTTATTTTTTCAACAACGGCTGCATCATTGATACAAAATCCAGAAAGAATAATAATATCTGCTTCCCAACTGGCATTTACAGCACAATCCATTTTCTCAATATAGCCATGTCGATTTTGCGCCAAAAGACTTTCATGAATATCTGAAAGTGCTTTTGGATTTTTATCGAATAATAAAAGTTGATACTGTTCAGATAATTCTTTGAGTATTGTGAAATTTCTTTTCTCAGCAGCACCAATAACGGCAATCGTTCTTACATTTTGCATTTCCCTTGTTTTTACTATTGCAAAACTACAGTAAGAAACAGCTTATTTCCATTGAGTTAGAACAAGAAATACCATTGATCTAAATCAATTTTATTTTCGAAGAGTAATTTGTTTTCGCACCCGGCTTAGTGTTTCCGGGCTAAGACCAAGGTAGGAAGCAATCATATGCTGGGGTACACGCGCAACGATATCAGGGTAAGAGATAGTGAGTTTGGTGTATTTTTCTTCAGCCGTGGCCGTTAGGGCGGAGTTGACTCTTTTCTGCAAAGCAATATAGGCATTTTGTAACAAAAGCCTTTGGTAGCGTTCAAAAACCGGCAGCGCATCCATTAATTCCTCCCTTGCAGTCGCTGTTAACAACAACAGTTCCGAATCTTCAATAGCTTCAATTGTAAAGGTGGAATGCTCTCCCATTAAAAAGCTTGATAAATCAGTAATCCACCAGCCTTCAAAAGCAAACTGCATAATGTGTTCATGTCCTTTTTCATCGGTTGTATAGGAACGTAAAATCCCTTTTTCAATAAAAGCATTATACGTGCAAACATCGCCTTCTAACAGCAAAGTCTGCTTCTTTCGTATTTTTTTTGGAATAAAAAAAGTCTTACACACCTCAAAATCGGCAGCGGTTAGCGTTACTTTATCTCCAATACTTTTTGCTAATTGTTCATACATGTCCGCAAGATAATAATTACTGAATCAATTAAAAAAACCAATTGTAAAAAGGATCAACCTTTAATAAGGAAATCCTTAAATAAATACTGCTTCAGCCTTTATTTCTTGTCAATTATGCTACAAATAGCCCTAATAACAAAATCAAAAATCATTTGTCTTACGGCAAAATAAAAATTACCTTTGGCGCAGTTTAACTTTTACACACAAAATGAAGCCTAACACACAACAATTAAAGGATTTAACTATCCAAGTCAGAAGAGATATCCTTCGAATGGTACATGCAGTCAACTCAGGTCATCCAGGTGGATCACTTGGTTGTACAGAATTTATGGTAACATTATACCAAAACCTAATGGACCGCAAAGAAGGTTTTGATATGGACGGAATTGGAGAAGATCTTTTCTTCCTTTCTAACGGACATATCTCACCAGTTTTCTACAGCGTTTTGGCAAGAAGCGGTTATTTTCCAGTTTCGGAATTAGCTACTTTCCGTCTAATCAATTCAAGACTACAAGGACACCCAACTACACACGACGGTTTACCAGGAGTTAGAATCGCGTCTGGTTCTCTTGGACAAGGTATGTCTGTAGGTATTGGAGCTGCTCAAGCTAAAAAACTGAACAATGACAATCATTTAGTTTACACCCTTCATGGTGATGGTGAATTGCAAGAAGGTCAAAACTGGGAAGCAATCATGTATGCATCTGCAAAAAAAGTAGATAACCTTATTGCTACAATCGATTTAAACGGAAAGCAAATTGATGGAACAACTGACGAAGTTTTAGCAATGGGAAGTATCCGCGCTAAATTTGAAGCTTTTGACTGGGATGTTCTTGATATCAAAGAAGGTAACAGCATCGAAGCGATTATCGCAGGAATGACAGAAGCAAAATCTAGAACAGGAAAAGGAAAACCAGTTTGTGTGCTATTGCATACTGAGATGGGTAATGGAGTTGACTTTATGATGCATACTCATGCATGGCATGGTAAAGCACCTAATGATGCACAACTAGAAACTGCATTTGCTCAAAATCCAGAAACCTTAGGTGATTACTAATAAGTAAAAAGATACTGAAATAAATTCAGCATAAAATGAAAAAATATACAAATACAGGAAGTAAAGATACTCGTTCAGGTTTTGGAGCGGGAATGACTGAATTAGGTCAAAAGAACGAAAACGTAGTTGCACTTTGTGCTGATTTAATTGGGTCGTTAAAATTTGACGATTTCAAGAAAAATCACCCAGAGCGTTTTTTCCAAATTGGAATTGCTGAAGCAAACATGATTGGAATTGCAGCTGGATTAACTATTGGTGGAAAAATTCCATTCACAGGAACTTTTGCTAACTTTTCTACAGGAAGAGTATATGACCAAATTCGTCAATCAGTAGCTTACTCCGAGAAAAACGTAAAAATCTGTGCTTCACACGCAGGTTTAACTTTAGGTGAAGATGGTGCAACACACCAAATTCTTGAAGACATAGGATTAATGAAAATGTTACCAGGAATGACTGTAATCAATACTTGCGATTACAATCAAACTAAAGCGGCTACATTAGCACTTGCTGATCATCACGGACCAGCTTACTTGCGTTTTGGACGTCCAGTAGTGCCTAACTTCATGCCAGCTGACGAACCATTTGTAATAGGAAAAGCAATCCTACTTAGCGAAGGAGCTGACGTAACAATCGTAGCTACTGGACATTTAGTTTGGGAAGCGCTAATTGCTGCTGAAGCACTAGAAGCAAAAGGAATTTCTGCAGAAGTAATCAATATACATACTATCAAACCATTGGACGAAGAAGCAATTCTGAAATCTTTGGCTAAAACAAAATGTATCGTTACTGCCGAAGAGCACAATATCCTTGGTGGTCTTGGCGAAAGCATATCAAGAGTATTAGCATTGAACAATCCTGCTCCACAAGAGTTTGTTGCGGTTAATGACAGCTTTGGAGAATCAGGAACACCTGAACAATTAATGGAAAAATACAAGTTAAACAATCAAGCAATTGTTGAAGCTGTAGAAAGAGTTATTAAAAGAAAATAATTCACATACATATCCAAAAAAAAATCCCATTCACTTAGAATGGGATTTTTTTGTTTTCAGTCTATTAGTAATTAATGACAGGTTTTATCTAAATGCTTTTTAATTCGTGCCGTATTAGTTGTATTACCATCACAACTTGGAATACTTGCAAAAGGATAAACAACACCATTATTTGTAATTTCTATTCTTGTACCGTAACCATCTGCATCATCATCGACATCAAAAAAGTTAGGAATCCCATCGCCATCAGTATCATCAGGATTCACAACACCAGTGGCTAAAATTTTCATATAACCATCTCCATTTAAATCCTCTAAGTATGATGGTATCCCATCACCATCCTGATCCAATCGCTGTAGCTCATATAGTTTAAAGCTAAAAACTAAAGGTGCATAAGGTGGAATAGCAGCACTTCCAGAGGCAAAATATCCTAATCCTGAAGGAATAAACATAATCCCTGCCCCAAAATCGTTATACGATACCGTTCCATCTGCTTTTGTAGTGTAAGTTCCTGTTTTGAACTGTGGGAAAATCTCGCTCCAACCAGCAATAACGCTATACAAACTTAACATTTGTTGAGGGTACTTCACTTCTTCAAACTGCGTAGCCGTTAATGTAGTAACACTTGATGCCAATGTTTGCTCTAAATAATCACCTTTATAAGATGCTAAAACGGCATCTACATTACAAGGCGCAGTACCAGTTCCTTCTCTTAGTACTAAATAATATAATTTATAAGTAATATCATGCAAAGATACATCTCTACTTAGCAATTTAGGAAAAGTTGTTTTGCCTTTATAAGACATTATGGAAGGTTGAGTTCCTCCAACAGGAATCTTAGTAAATACCACATCCTGATCATCAGAAGAACCAGGCTTATCTGAAACCGTTATATAATAGGTATTCAAATATTCTTCAATATCAGTAATATCAGTAGCATATTGTACTGCGTAGTCTCTAGGAGGAGTAATTTCAGTAGTATCATTCTTCGAACATGAAAATAAAGAGAGGGTTGTAATTGATAAAATAAAATAATACTTAAATTTGTTCATTATAGCTGATTTTTAAGTGCGCAAGATACAATATTGATTGATTTTTGTAAACAATTTAACTCTGATTTTAGAATTTTTATGAGAATAGATAAATATTTATGGTGTGTCCGATATTACAAGACTAGAAATATGGTAACAGAAGCATGTAAAAAAAATCATGTTACCGTAAATGGACTTGTAGCGAAACCATCAAAGGAGGTTTTTCCTACTGATAAAATCACGTTCAGAAAAGACCAGATTACACAAATTATTACCGTTTTAGACATTCCAGAAAGCCGTTTAGGTGCAAAACTGGTTGATATGTATCGAAGAAACGACACTCCAGCAGAATCATATCAACATCTGGAACTGTTAAAATTATCAAAGGAGCACTATCGAAAAAATGGTACCGGAAGACCTACCAAGAAAGATAGAAGGGATATTGATGAGTTCGGAAATGAAATAAAAACAGACGAAGAGGAAGAAGACTAGTTTTAACGCTACTACTCTTCAAAAACTAAACTTTAAACTAAAAGAATGAGCAAAAATATCATTTTAACGAATCAAGAAATTGAACATAAAATAAAAAGAATAGCCTACCAGATCTATGAGACCTTTGTCGATGAAGATGAAGTTGTTCTTGCTGGGATAGCAAGTAATGGGTTCGTTTTTGCAGAAAAAATTGCCAAAGAATTACAAAACATTGCGACCTTAAAAGTTTCGCTATGCGAAGTTAAAATCAACAAGGTCAATCCAGAATTACCTATACACACTTCTTTAACAAAAGAAGAATACGCAAACAAGGGTCTAATCCTTGTCGATGATGTCCTAAGCTCGGGCACGACCTTAATCTACGCCATAAGACACTTTTTAGACGTTCCCTTGAAAAAATTCAAAACAGCAGTTCTAGTAGACCGAAATCATAAGAAGTATCCAGTAAAAGCTGATTTCAAAGGAATCTCTTTATCCACGTCTCTACTAGAGCACGTTCAGGTTGTTTTTGATGAAAACGGAAACAGTTATGCCTATTTAAGCTAAAACCGCAAGAATATCCAAAACTGTCTCATCAACAGTTTTCTCATCAACACTAACTATATGTTGTGCTTGATTGTAATAATAGCTTCTTTCAAAAAGATGCATCGCAATAAACTCCTTCATCTCCTCTTCATTTTTATTGGCGATAAGGGGTCTTTTGCTTTTATTGATTACCAATCTATTAAATAAAGTCTCAATAGAAGCTTTTAGATATACAGACAGTACATTCTCACCATTTAACAATTCGTGGTTATTAGCATAGCATGGAGTACCTCCGCCAAGACCAATAATCAAATCCCCAGGAGCACTTAATAATTCGACGAAAGCTTCATGCTCCATCTTTCTAAATTTGATTTCTCCATGTTGTTCAAAAATAGCTTTTACAGATAATCCAGCTTTTTCTTCGATATATACATCTAAATCGACGAACGGCACCCTAATGATTTTGGCTAGTGTTTTAGCAATAGTAGACTTCCCGCATCCCATATAACCTAATAATATAATTTTTCTCATAGAATAAAACCTTCTAAACTAAGGCGTTAAGATTTATTGTTAAAAAAAGACAAATTTAAACTAAAATTCTTTGGAAAACATCAAATAAAGTCCTTATATTTGCACCCGCATTCAAGCAAAGAAATTATGACTCGATAGCTCAGTTGGTAGAGCACATCACTTTTAATGATGGGGTCCTGGGTTCGAGCCCCAGTCGGGTCACTAAAAGGTCGAGTAATTTATTACTTGACCTTTTTTATTTTTAGGCCACGTGGAGAAACGGTAGACTTGCCAGCTTGAGGGGCTGGTGCTCGCAAGGGCGTGTGGGTTCAAATCCCACCGTGGTCACGAATAAAAAGAAATGCTTTTAAAATAATCAAGCTTGCTTGAAATTATTTTAAAAGCATTTCTTTTTTCAAAGCGGAGCTTTGTTGGGAAAGACGAAGTCAACCCCAACGTATAGTAAAATTATAAAAAATAGTAAAGTTCCTTTTGAATATTTAACTTTCACATTTTGTTTTCAAAGCGGAGCTTTGTTGGGAAAGACGAAGTCAATCCCGCCCTGGTCAAGAATAAACCCATAAAATATAGCGAAGCATACTTAAGCTTAAATTTTTCAAACGCTATTTCTAAAACTATCCTCCAAGCTTCATTAAAAAAAACATAATTAGTAAAAATGATATTGAAAAACCAATTGCTATAATTACAAAAGTACCTATATACAAAAACAATCTCTCGTTTTTATGTTCCCTTCTTAGCAGCTCCAAATTAGCTACTCTGTATTTCTTGTCAATCATCATCTTATTCTTTATTTTAAGCCCGTAAACAGTATAGTAACGACCGTTTCTTCAGTAAAGTAAAGGAACACCTATTACGCCTCTTTCACAATACCAACTTTTAGTGATTTTTTAAATTAACCTCACTAATTCACAATTAAAAAAAATCTGTTACGAATCGACTTTGAACTTCCAAATAAGAAATTCTACGGTTTATAAAACCCTAGAGCTACTTTTCCCCAAAACCAACCCGCAACATTCAAATAAAAATCATCAATAACAGAAAAAGATACTAAACACACACTTTTACTATCTACCCCAAAATAGCATCCATAAAAAAAGCGTCCCGACAAACTGCCGGGACGCTCATAATTAAAAGTATTTAATTTTATTTTTTAAACATTTCTTGTAAAGGCTTCAATTGTGCCATATCGATATTAGATTTTTTCAAAACAGACATCAACGTCAGAATATTATTAGGATTCATATCGTCACCCAACACCCGCACGACGGCAAATCCGGCATCTTTACTATTCGCAAACAGTACAAACTCATCTATGTGCTCATCCGAACCTACATAACTCACTGAAGCCCCTGCCGAACCAGAACCATACTTCATCAATTGTTGGTACTTTTTCTCCTTTAGAATCAAGTTAATCTTCGCACGCTCGGTTTCGAATTGTGCTTTGTTGGTTTCATTAAGCTTAAACGCTAAAACATTCATTTTGTCAAATGATTCCAAAGCTCCATTTTCCTCTGCAGATAGTTTCGCTTTGTCTAAATTCAAGATGCTCGGCGAAACATCTAATACAATGAAGTCTTTATTTTCCGTATTTTCCACAAAGTACTTCTGCAGCGTAGGTTCTGTGTTACAACCAACAACTAACAGACTTAGAAAAATCGCAAAGCTATAAATCGTTTTCATCTTATTTTTTTCCTTTGGTTGCTCTTTTCAAATCGTCTCCACCAGGGATTCTCATCTTATCAGTAAGAATCGAAATTTCATTCAAATCAAAGTTACCTGTTAATGACATTAAAACAGTTTCATCAGATTTGCTTCCTCCTTCGATAAACATCAAAAGTTCTTTTATCTGAGAATCTGTCGCACCAGATTTTACCAATATTTTTATGTTTTTACCGCTATCATTGACACGCATCAATTCTTCTAAACCAGCAGTTCTTATATACTTCTCAGCAGCTGATCTCATGTCATTAGTCGCTCTGGTACTGCTAGTAGTAAAGACTTTTAAATTGTCCAACTTTTTTATCAAATTCATATATTGCTGCGTTTCTTTATCAGAAGCATCAACTTTAACCTTACTCATCAACTCAAACATTTTTTTATTTACGATAATGGACGTAACATCATCTTGTCCGTCAAATTTATCAAAAGCAGCTTGCGCAAAAAATGGGCTTGTAATTAATGCAAATACTAATGTGATTATACCTTTTTTCATTTTTTTTATATTTATTATTGTTTAAAAATTAATTTTTTTGAATCCTCGTATTGCTCCAAACATATAACACCTTCTATGCCAACATTCACATGGCTTGACAACATTGCCAATGCTTTTTGTGTTTCTTTCATCGCTACCTCCGGATTGTCATACGTCCCCAGATCCTGACTGACAATTTCCTTGTCAAAATACACATAGGTACCGGCAACCAGCATAACAACAATTGAAGCGGCAATCGAGAGCCATACTTTTGTTCTTTTCCTATCCTTAACTATCGTCGGTAACTGAGTTTCTTGTTTCAACTCCAGTGTAGCAGCCTTTGAAAAATACCCAAAAATTGGGGTGTACTGTTCCAAATGAGGCGCAACATCTGCAGAGGTAAAGTATATTTGCAGCTCTTTCTCATCATGTATACTAGTTTGACCTTCAAAGTATTTTTCTAGTAAAATTTCTATTTTATTCAATTCCATAACTGTGGATTTTTGACATATTTTCTCTAATTGTTTTTCTTGCCCTTGAAAGTGCCACCCGGATCGCCGTTTCATTCATTTCTAATATTTTTGCAATTTCTTCAAACTCGTATTGCTCAATGTCCCGCATCTGAATTATCAACTTTTGCTGCTCAGGCAATTGATTAATTATTTTTTCAACCCAATTTAAACTGTCTCCGTCTTCCAGTATTTTATCTAATCTTGCTGATTTATCAGTGAAATTATCATGACTGATCTTCACGTTTCCGGCTCTTCTTGACTTCAACTGATCTAAGCAATAATTTTTAGTCATCGTCATCGCAAAAGCTTCTACGTTATTAATAGCAACCAAACTTTCGTTTTTGCTCCATAATTTAACCAAAATCTCTTGAGTAGCGTCTTCAGCTTCCTCTGTACTTATGAGCAACCTTTTTGCTAATCGAAAGACTTTGTCTTTGAATAAAGCTGTAATCTGCAAAAACTCTATTTGGTTCATAAATCAATACATTATTGGTCCAGCTTATAGTATCAAGACGAGACAGTTTTATTTTTGTTACAAAAAAAACTGAAAATTAAAACTAAAGATACTATTTTTACGTTCATTATATAAATTACCCGAATATATGAAACCTACACTCAAATTTGCGCTATTACTTCTTTTAGTAGTTTTTTCTTTCCAAAGCTGTCAAGATAATGATGATACTGCAGCACCTATAAACCTGGAAGTACAGGATTTTATTTGGAAAGGACTAAACCAATATTATTTATGGCAACCAGATGTGCCTAACCTATCCGATGACCGCTTTGCGTCACAAGATATTCTAAACGTTTTCCTACGAGGATATCCAGTTCCTGAAGAATTATTTGACGCGCTAAGAGTCGATAAGTCTATCGATAGATTCAGTTGGATCGTAGATGATTATTTGGAACTTGAAGGCGCACTTCAAGGAATCACAAAAAATAGTGGTATTGAGTTTGGATTAGTTTACAAACCAGGAAGCACTACAGATATTTTTGGATATGTTCGCTACATCATCCCAGGATCAGATGCAGCAACTAAAGACATTAAACGTGGAGCCATTTTTTATGGTATTAATGGAACCCAACTTACCATAAGTAATTATCAGTCTTTATTAGCTAATGATACTTTTACTTTGAACCTTGCTGATTACAATTCAGGAGCCATTACACCTAATAATAAAACCGTTGCTTTAACGAAAACGGTAGTGTCTGAAAACCCAATATTAATCAATAAAGTCATCACTAATGGGACACATAAAATTGGTTACCTATTGTATAATGGATTTTATGCGGATTATGACAATCAATTAAACGATGCTTTCGGCACCTTAAAATCACAAGGAATTACTGATTTAGTACTAGATTTAAGGTATAATGGAGGTGGATCAGTACTTTCCGCTACTCGTCTAGCCAGTATGATTACAGGACAATATACCGGAAAAGTTTTTGCAAAACAGCAATGGAATCCAAAAATCAACAGCTACTTTGAATCTAATAATCCAGAAGCGCTAAAAAATAACTTTACAGATAAGATAGGAACCACTGCAGTAAACAGTTTGAATCTAAGCAAAATTTATATCCTTACCACAAAAAGCACGGCTTCAGCAAGTGAACTTGTAATCAATGGTTTAAAACCTTATATGACTGTAGTTCAAATAGGAGATATCACGACAGGAAAAAATGTTGGATCGGTTACCTTATATGACTCCCCTACTTTTGGTAAGGACAACAGAAACCCAAATCACCGTTATGCCATGCAGCCTATTGTTTTAAAAATTGTAAATGCAGCAGGTTTTGGAGATTACTTCAACGGACTAACACCTGATTACTCGTTAAAAGAAAATTACGGGAATTTGGATATCCTCGGAAATTCCACCGAACCATTATTAAGCACTGCTATAGGAAAAATTACAGGAACAGGTAAAATGCTGAAACAAAGTCCAGACAAAGACTTCAACTATTTTAGTGACACAAAATCATTGAATGGTATACAAAACCAAATGTATTTAGAAAAAGCACCTGAAGGTATCTTGAAAGCCTTGGAATAATTCATCTACGGTAAACATAAAACTAAAAAAGGCTTTCATCACTGAAAGCCTTTTTTAGTTTTATTAAACAATGAATTATCTATTCATTAAAATAGAATCCTGCAGGAATAACTCCTACTGTATAACTTTTATTTAAAGTTCCTGTTGTTGAATAAACATATACTTTCCCGTTCGAACTATAATCTACGGCATCGCCAACATAGATTGCATTATTCTTTACCGCAAAACTATACACCCCATAAACACCTTGAGCTGTTGTACTGAAAAGTGCCGTAGTAGGTAAAGTTGTTGCACTTACATTAGTTTTAAAAATATCAGCACCCACAGTATAGTAAACATCATTACCTTCAATATCTAAATTAGAAGGATGTGTCGCAGCAGCAAAATTAACAGTACTACTTACCGTATTATTAGCTAGGTTAACTTTTACCAATTTTCCAGCAGTTTCTGAAGCAGCATAAACCGGTTTACCACCACAAACAACATATAAGTTTCCATTATTTACTTCTAATGAATTAGGAACATCTCCAACTTCAATCGTTGCAGAAACGGTATTACTATCTGTATTAATCACTGATATCGTTTTACCGTATCCATAACCTCCTTGATGCGCTACATATATCTTGTTGTTGTATTCTAAGATTCTTTCAGGACCTTCAACTACAGGAATTTTACTGCTAACTAAATAGGTAGACAAATTAACAACCGCAACATAATCATCTGTTGCACTTCCTCCATTACCCCAGTTTGTAACATACCCTTTTCCATTTGCAAAAGCAATGAATCTAGGATTACTTAAACCACTATCAATAGTAGCCACATGTACCATAGTATAACGGTTGATGACTTCAATTTTATTCGAATAATTTAAAACTACAAAGGCTAAATCATTATATAAACCAATATCCTGACCCGTATCTCCCAAAGTCTTTCCCGGATTAACCAATGAAAAAATATTGTTCTGAAAAGTAACATAATCATTTGAAACATAAGATAGGGAAGCATCTCCATGTCCAAAGCCACCTTGATTTAAAATCAACACACCATTATCATAAGCACCAAGCGGAGCTTCGATTTTATCATCATCTTTATTACATGATGCAAAGAAAAATGGGCTTAATAAAGCCAAGAGTACAACTTTTTTGAAATTCATTTTATTATAGTTTAAAAATTAAATTAATGGAATAATTCCTTCCAGGCATAGGCCTTGAGGCAACACTTTGATATTTTTCGTTTAGAATATTTAAGGCTTGAAAACCCGCTTTAAACATTTTATTTTCACCAAACTCATAGTTAAAACCTAGATTGGTTACCTTATAATCTTTAAGTTCATAAAAATTATCGGTAGAAGTAAACACCTTACCATTGTACAAAAACTGACAGAAAAATGATGCGTTTTTATAGGAATAAGATAAACTGGATGTAAATTTATGGTAAGGCACGTAAATGAGTTGGAACTTGGTTTCCTCATTCTCAGAAACAGTATAAGCATAATTGCTATTCCAAATAATTGCGTGATTCCCTATTTTTTTATCGAAAGTAAAATTAGATTCAATCCCGTAAGTAGTTACTTTCTTAGTGTTTTCAGGTTGCCAAATACCTGAAGAATTGGGTTTCCAACTAATCAAATCGTTAATTTTATTCAAAAAAGCAGTTGCCGAGAATCGAATGGTCTGAAAACGAATTTCTTGCCCCAGTTCATACTGATACGCATTTTCAGGTCTTAAGTCAGGATTACCTCCCTGTTGCCAATACAAATCATTGAAAGATGGGATTCTAAAATTACGGGAAGCATTAATTTTTATATTATAGTTTTTAGTGACATCATATTTAGCACCAAAAGAATACAAGAACGGACTATCGTAGGTATTAGTAATTTCTTTTCGCAAACTCAATTCGTAACCCAACTTCTCCAATAGCTGATGCTTCATTAATAAAACACCCGAAGCTACCTGACGCTTTTTTGACAATAAATCAGAACCATCGCCTGTAGTTTGTGTAAAATCAATAATAGAATTCAGATCTATTTTTGAATTTAATCTATAGGACAAATCATGCTTGACAATAAAAGTTTCCGCTTTTCCGTGTGAAAAAAAAGTCTCATCCTTATCTTCAAAATATTTATATTTTTCGGTTAGAAAAGCCACTTTAACTTTTGAGACAAAGGAACCATAAAAGCCATCCCACTCTATTAAATTACGTGTGTTTAAATCTAAATACTTACTTTTTGAAGGCGCTGTTAATGTTCCCGAAAAATGTCTTTCTCCATCAAACAACTGACTGTAAAACTTTATAATGTTCTTAGTATCGAAACGATAGCCAACATTCAAATTATAACTCGAATTTTCATATTGCCCATTTTCATTTTTCTTGGTCGTTCCTAAATACTCATAATCATTATCGGAACTATTTCTTGAAAGACTAAGCTGACTGCTCCATTTATCATTTGACGCTACCAATCTGTAATGGGCGCCAAAAATATTGAAACTACCGTATTGCAATTTTACTTCGTTTGAAAAGGTGTTTTTAAAATCAAGTTCATTGTTCAAATGGATACTTCCACCTATCGCACTTGTGCCGTAAATAGCGCTTCCTCCACCTGCACGAACAACAATCAAATTAAAATCCTGGGTGGTTATGGTATTAAAATCAGTTTGCCCTAAAAGTTGTGAATTGATATTTATTCCGTTCCAGATTACCGCTGTTTGCTGGGCTGTGGTTCCTCTAAAAGAAGGCGAAGAAACCATTCCTTGTCCGTTTTCTTTAAAATAAATAACGGTATTATAATTTAAAAGAGACGTTAGCGATGCTTGATTTTTAGTAATAATCGAATCATTGAGTTGCTGAACCGATTGTGTATTGGAGAATTTCTTCAGTTGTGAGTCAGAAATTTTTACTTCTTGCAATGAAATAGTATCCTGTTGCGCCGAAATCAATTGGCACAAAAACAAAAAACAAGATAAAAACAGTTTATTTATAGTCATAATTTCTGAACCCTTTTTCCCGAAAGTTCGATATTCGTTAAGAAAAAAGGCAGGTCTCCTGGCTTGCGTCTTGTTGTTTACCTTCCCATTTCGTTTTGATGACGAGACAGTGGTTTTGTAGATAACAACAAGCTTGATAGCTTACAGTTGCGGGAACAGCTTAGGTTTTGAACCTAATTCCCTTTTAATGTGATTTAAAAACAATGAAATCACAACCTCAATTCGGGCGCAAAGATAGACTAATTGAATGATTTTATAAGAAACTTAATAAAATTAAAAGTATTCCCATTAAATAAAAAACATAATAACCTCTGAATTAGCAAATTATTATGATTCCTTATCCTCCTCATTCTTTTTAGCTAACTTATAAACCAACCAGGCTAAACCAACAACAAAATGCAATATGATAATCCCTGCAACAACATAAATAAAGGTATTTGAACTGTCTCTCATGATTGCTTTTTTTATAAAATTACTTGTCTAATATTGAAAAAAATGTATCAAATATCACACAAGATTATTTTTATTAAAACAAAACAATACTTTTGTAAAAAAATTAGATTTATGAAATTCGTCAAAAACACCCTATTCCTCTTTCTAATTTCTTTGTTGTTTATCCAATGTAAAAAAGAGACCAATCAGGAAACAAAATCAGCGCTAAAAAATGAAATCCAATACGCTAAAGGATTCGAAATCTATAAATATAACGGTTACTCAATAGTTAAAATCACCAAACCTTGGCCTGGAGCCAAAGAAAATTTCACTTACGTTTTACAAGAAAAAAACGGAATCGTTCCAGACAGCTTAAAACAGTTTACCACGATTCAAATCCCTATAAAATCCATTGTTGTAACCTCCACTACTCACATCCCTTCATTGGAAATGTTAGGTGTTGAAAACACACTCGTTGGCTTCCCCAATACCGATTATATTTCTTCCGAAAAAACCCGAAAACGAATTGATGCGGGACTGGTAAGAGAAGTGGGAAAAAATGAAAATCTAAATACAGAAGTGCTAATTGATATGCAGCCAGAATTGATTGTTGGCTTCGGACTAAACAGCAGCAATCCTTCTTTAGATCTTTTACAAAAAAGCGGTTTAAAAGTCTTATTTAATGGAGACTGGACGGAACAATCTCCTCTGGGAAAAGCAGAATGGATTAAGTTTTTTGGCGCTTTATACGGGCTGGATTCTAAAGCGAATTCGGTATTTAGCGAAATTGAAAGAGAATACAATTCTACTTTGGCTTTAGCAAAAAAAGCAACACAAAAACCAACGGTTCTAAGTGGTTCTATGTTCCAAGATCAATGGTATGTGCCTCAAGGCGAAAGTTGGGCTTCTCTATTTCTAAAAGACGCACAAGCCAATTATTTATGGAAAGACACAAAAGGCACGGGAAGCGTTTCCTTGCCATTTGAGGTCATTTTAGAAAAAGCACAGCAAGCAGAATTCTGGATTGCTCCCGGTGATTTTTCTTCTTTAAAACAAATGAGCGACAGCAATCCTCATTATAGCGAATTTGAGTCATTTAAAAATAAAAAAGTATATTCGTATGCCTTGAACAAGGGGGCAAAAGGAGGTATTCTATATTTCGAATGGTCTCCTACCCGTCCGGACTGGGTTTTAAAAGATTTGATAAAGATTTTTCATCCCGAATTAGTACCAAACCACACGCTTTTTTTCTTTCAGAAATTAGAATAAATTGAATCAGACAAATCGAAATACCGTTCTCTTTGCAATCCTAACCATTGGAATGGTTTGCTTGTTTTTAATTAACCTCAGTTTAGGATCTGTTTCTATACCCTTAAAAGAAGTCTTTAACAGTCTTATTGGCGGAACTACAAGCAAACAAACCTGGCACTATATCATCGTTAATTATAGATTACCAAAAGCCATTGCCGCCATATTAGTGGGTATGGGACTTTCAATTAGTGGCTTATTGATGCAAACCTTATTTAGGAATCCGTTGGCTGGGCCGTACGTTTTAGGACTGAGTTCAGGAGCCAGTTTAGGTGTTGCAGCAGTAATTCTTGGAGCAGCATTTTTACCGGAATCCCTTGCCACTATAATGCTGTCCTCCTACGGAGTCGTATTGGCTTCAAGCCTAGGAAGTTTTTTGGTTTTAATGGCCGTTTTGGCTGTGTCCTATCGGTTGCGGGACACGATGGCGATTTTAATTGTAGGGCTGATGTTCGGAAGTTTGACAAGCGCTATTGTGGGAACACTGACTTATTTCAGTACCGCTGAACAGCTACAAAAATTTACCTTTTGGTCTTTAGGAAATTTAGGGAATCTATCCTGGACATCTATTGGCATTTTATTCGTTTGTGTACTAATTGGACTCTTTCTAAGTCTTTTCAGTATTAAACCGTTAAACGCGCTATTGTTAGGAGAAAATTATGCCCGTAGTTTAGGATTAAATTACAAAAGAACAAGACTTATTATCATTTTTGCCACTAGCGTTTTAGCAGGTAGTATCACTGCTTTTGCTGGCCCGATTGCTTTTATAGGACTTGCGGTTCCACATATTGCAAAATTAGTCTTCCAGACCAGTAATCACACGATTTTGTTTTGGAGTACTTTACTTTTTGGCGCTAGCATCATGCTTATTTGTGATAGTATTTCACAAGTTCCCGGCGGAGATATCACACTGCCGATTAATGCGGTTACTTCTGTTTTTGGAGCGCCGATTGTGATTTGGTTATTGGTTAGAAAACGAAAAATGATTGGATAATTTTCTAAAAAAACTTTTATTCCTATAAATGATTAGCACGAAAGACATACTTACTACATCAAATCTGAGTATTGGTTACAAAACCAAACACTCTGCGATATCCATTGCCGAAAACCTCAGCTTGAACTTACAGGCCGGAAAACTAGTTGCTTTAATTGGTGCCAATGGAATTGGGAAATCAACTTTATTGCGAACAATTACAGGGATTCAGAAACCGCTTTCGGGAACTATTTTACTTAATGGGAAAAACATACATGAAATAGATGCTCTAACGGTAGCTCAAAACCTAAGTGTCGTACTAACCGAAAAATTACCTCCTAGCAATTTGACTGTTTTCGAGTTGATTGCTTTAGGAAGACAGCCGTATACTAATTGGATTGGAAAGCTTACTGAAACTGATATTGCAAAGGTTAACGAAGCCATGGAACTGACTCAAATCAGTCATTTGGCAACCAAAAAACATTACGAAATTAGTGATGGTCAATTGCAAAAAGTATTAGTTGCACGTGCATTAGCACAAGACACACCGCTAATAATTTTAGACGAACCCACTACCCATTTGGATTTATTACATAAAGTAGCGCTTTTCAAACTCTTGAAAAAACTCACTCAGGAAACGAATAAATGCATTCTGTTTTCAACTCATGATATCGATATGGCCATACAGCTGAGTGATGAAATGATCATTATGACTCCAGAAACTGTTGTCCAAGATGAGCCTTGCAATTTTATTTCCAAAGGAACTTTCAATACCCTATTCAAAGACGAACATATTGTTTTTGATTCAAATAAAGGGAAGTTCGTGATTGTATAATCATTATTTTACCTACAACATTCAGAATTAAATCACAAACAGCAATCAAAAGCTAAAAAAAACACAAAAACTACTGTATATCAATATGTTAAATATTGATTTTGTACTTTTACTTGTGTTAAATTCAGTTCCCTCCAGATCAACTTATCTACATTATTAAAACAATATTTTAACAATTTTAGTTATGGAAAATCTGTTTACTTTATCAAAAAAAATGATTCTATTGGGGGCATTTCTTCTCCTCTATTCCTGTAGTTCGGACGAAATGGTTAATAGTGATTTACCACAAAATTCCCCTCAGTTCGTAACATCTAAAAAAACTAGCGATAAGCTTAACGTATTTAAAGGTCCAGAGGTTACCGTAGGATATGGAAAAGTACGTTCTTGGATTAGTATGTATTCTAATGGTTTTCCTCATGAGATAGGAATCGAAATGACGAAAGACGCCTTACTTAATCCTGAAAGAGATAAAAAGAAATCTCCTGCTGCAGGCGCCACAATAAATATCCCTTTGCATTTAAAAGCAACACAAGCTACTCCTTTTGATCACATTGGACTCAATTGGAATCCTCATGGTCATGAACCTGAAGGCGTTTTTAATGTCCCTCACTTTGACATTCATTTTTACATGATTTCAATTGCAGAACAATTAGCAATACCCGAATGGTCTCTAAGTACAGATGCTGCATTTAATCTTTATCCTCCTCTTGGTTATTTACCGGCAGATTATTTTACCCCTCCCGGCGCAGGTACAGCCGAAGGTCAAATGGGAAAACACTGGCTTCCTGTAAACTTAGTTGATTATTTACCCTTTTCAAAAATTATGATTTATGGTTCCTATAATGGAAAAGTAAATTTTATCGAACCGATGATAACTACAGAATATTTACTCTCAAATGAAGAAGTAAGCCTAAATTATTCTCAGCCCGAATATTTTGAAAAAGCAGGGAACTATCCAACGAAGTATAACATATATCATGATCAGTCTACCGGGAAATTTTATATTACCCTAAGTGATTTTGTGGCCAGAAATTAAAACAAATGAGGAAGAATATCTTCCTCATTTGCTTCTATCATCACCTTCCTTTCAATAAATTAATGCTTACAGTAGCACTATTCGAATCCGGGAATCGTTTAAAATACTGAGTATCGGGATACAATCCTGCTTCGGCAGCTACTTTATGCAAAACGGGGATTTCCACGATATATTGATCTGAAAAACCATGAGTGGCATCGTACGCTGTTGCGGCGGTCTTTCCAAGATTGACAGCTGTTACACTGGGTGGAATGGTATGTAATTCTATCATCAGTAAACCAAAATTCCTAACGTAAGGTGACCATTTATTAAAATGTTCTACTAAATTATCTTCTACTAAATTAGTACTTACTCGCTTCCCTCTGTGGGCAAAAGCCCCAGTGGACTGACTTACTCTATCCTTAGTCCTATTTTTTGGTTCTTCCCAAATCCTGTTGTGGTCTAGAAAAGTTCGCACATTTAATAGATCTTTTAAATCAATCTCATAGTTTTCCATTAAATCTTCCGCCAACAAGTCGGGACGACCAATGTCTCCCCAAATAACTTTGGCCCAAATATCAGCTTTAATCAAATTAGCCCGAGTCACTTTTAGAGCTGCTTGATTATAATCGGCACCCACAAGAAATAACGGATAATCATCAAGCATTCTTCCTCTTAACGTTTGTCTTTCGATTACGGTGAAGACATGTTCTAAAAATGCTCCGTTTCCGCAACCCATATCCAAAATTCCTTTTGGCTGGTCTTCTATAGGTAAATTAAATAATTTTATTATGATTTCATCTACTACTTTGAAATAGGTTTCATGAGCGCCACCACTTCCCCAAACGTTCATTTCACGGTCTACATGAGCCTCATCTTGGCCTTCGGCAATCGCCCTTAAAATAGCAGCATTACCAAAAAGCAAATCGTCCATTTTACTAAAAGTTGGCAAATAAGAGACCGTCACACCATAAGCCGCAGCTCTTTTTGCAAAAAACAATCCCGTTTCCGTGAATTGATAATTTCCGTTCTTTTGAGTAAACCAGCCTAAATGGGCAAAGAAATCCAATATGATTTTGAAGTTTTCGGGGGACTTATGAAATTCTTCGGGGCGAAAAGATATCTCCATAAAATATTTATGGAACATCCCGTTCATGCCTAATCGCACCAAAGTGGGACCAACCAATGCGCCCTCAATATGCGTTAAAACCTGATCTTGTATCTCTCGCTCTAATGGGTCATTGGAGAATTCAACCGCATACTTTTTTTTATATTTTTCAAAAATCACCCGCAACCGCTCAAAAGGAGCCTCATCAAATAACCGAGGATGGAACTGCATCGAGAACTGTAATAAATCCACCACGTCTTCATACAAATGAAACAAGGAAAAAGCTATTTCACTTTTTTCCGTAATTGTAAATTTAATTTCGTCTGTAGCATTATTGATATGATAATGGAGAAATCCTTGGGAACATAAGACTCGTAAGCCTACATTTAGATAGCCTTCGTTTGCCTTAAAATGAGAAGTAAGTTCATCGAGTGTGGCTTCCTTTTTATCAAGTAAAAAAGATAAAACTCCTTTTTTATGCAGGGAATAAGCCACCGGAGCAGTCACTAAACCATCTAAATGTCTGAAAATTGTACTTCGTAGAGAGACTTTATCGATCATAAAAAGGAAATTTTTAAATGAGTGCTATTTGCTAAAGATACAAATGCGGTACTCAAATATATAAAATTCCTTGGTAACAATACGATTCCTTTACAACTCCTAGCGATAAGGTCTTACTTGAGCATAATCTGTCTTTTGGCCTCACCGATAACAAAAGCAACCGAATTAGCAATATTGAAACTCCGAATCAAATTTGACATTGGGATTTTTAGATGATTTTCGAATTGTCCCAAAACTTCCTCACTTAGTCCTTTGCTTTCTTTTCCAAAAACCAACCAATCTCCGTCTTGAAACTCTATCTCCAAATAAGATTTTTCAGCATGAGAACTCATTAAGAAAACACGTGAAGCATCTGGAATTTGAGCAATCCACTCGGCTACATTTTGATATTCGGTAACATCAAGATGCACCCAGTAATCCAATCCGGAACGTTTCAAGTTTTTATCATTAATTACGAAACCAAATGGATGAACCAAATGCAAGCGACTTTCAGTACCTACGCACAATCGACCAATATTTCCTGTGTTATTGGGTATTTCGGGCTCAACTAAAACTATATTTAACATTTAAAAAGATTTAAGATTGATGATTAACGATTTTTGCGATTGACATTGACTTTGATTTTTGCTATTGTAAATTTTCAACTTCAATAACTTCTCCAGATTGTAAATCGTCTAAGTAAACATTTCCTATTCGCACACGAACTAGCCTAAGAGTGGGAAATCCGACAGCAGCTGTCATTTTACGTACTTGACGAAACTTGCCTTCATTTACCGTTATCGAAGCCCAGGAAGTGGGTCCATGACGTTCGTCTCTTATTTTTTTACCTCTGGCTCCAAAAGCAGGAATATCAGTTATCAAAAAAGCATCACATTTTTTAGTGATGTACTTGGTTCCATTGAAACCTATTTCGACACCAGCCTTCAGTTTATCAATCGCTTCCTGATGAATAACCCCATCTACTTGTACATAATATTCTTTGTCTACTTTTTTAGATCGAATGATTTCACTCATCATCCCATCCGTGGTCAACAACAACAATCCTTCCGAATCTTCGTCTAGACGCCCTATCGCCATTGTTCCTTTTGGAAAATTGTACAACTCGCCTAAAAGTTTCTTTTTTCGTTTCAATTCATAGATAAACTGACTTAAATAGCCGTAGGGTTTGTGAAGGATGAAATGCTGATGGGACATTGACTTTGTTTGATTTTATAAAACGCAAAGATAACATTGTTTTATTAGCATATAAATTTCAATGACCTACATTTTAACAATCTAAAGGCTATGTTAAATGATTTACTTTTATCGTCAAAAAGCTGTAATATTATACTTCTAAAATAATAATCACTTAAATTTTACATCATGGAAAATAAAGATATAAATTCAAAAAAAGACCACGATAAGCAAAACACAAATGAAGCTTTTAGCGGAAAACACATGGCTGATAAAGAAAAAATACAAGATTCTATTCTTACTGACGAAGTAGAAATTGATGCCGAAGGAAATAAAGTAATTGTACAAAGAGCCCGCAATGTTGATGGGTCAGTTGCTCATATTCCCGATGAAGAACGTACATGGAATGAGAATGAAAGCTTAAGCCGAGGAGTTGCTACTGAGGAGGAAGCTATGAAAACAGTGGAAAATGAAGACCTAAACTCAGACATAACCGCCAATCGCTATCCAACCTCACATCCTGATAATCACAAAGACCGAGGGAATATGAAATTAGATGATGAATAAGGCCTATTAAATCATTTAAAAAGCCAATAAAAACAATCGTTTTTATTGGCTTTTTTTATTTTCTGATTAATAAATTTAGTACTGAGATGTAATATTGTTTACTTTTACTTTTTACAACAATCAGTCTTTCTATGCTAAACATGCTTCCTTTTTTATCCTTGTTTATTATTGCCCTTGCTATTGGTGCTTTCATTGGAAAACTCATTTTCTCTGCCCGTTTCCAATCTGAGAAGATCAGTTTAGAGGAAAAATTAATTGCGTCAAACTCGCAATTCAATCAATTGAAGGAACAATTTTCAAATGACAAAACTGCTTTTGAAAAACAAATAGAAAGCAGTACTTACGAGAAGGAAGTTATCCGTAACGAAAAAGACAGCTTGGCAATCCAACTTTCTAAAAAAGAAGTTGATTTTGAAAATCTATGGGAACGCAACAAAGAGCAAAAAAACGAAGTAGAAAAACTACAGCAGAAGTTTACTAAGGAATTTGAGAATCTTGCCAATAAAATATTAGAAGAAAAATCCAATAAATTCACTGAGCAGAATAAGGAAAACATGAAAAACATCCTGTCTCCTTTGCAAGACAAGATTCAATTATTCGAGAAAAAAGTAGAAGACACCCATAAAGAAAGCATTGATTACCATGCGGCTTTGCGCCAACAAATTTTAGGCTTGCGCGAAATGAATATCCAAATGAGCAAGGAAACCATCAACCTGACCAAAGCATTAAAAGGAGACAGTAAGATGCAAGGAAATTGGGGCGAACTGGTGCTGGAACGAGTATTGGAAAAATCAGGTCTAGAAAAAGGACGCGAATACGAAGTGCAGCAAGCTTTTACTACCGATGAAGGAAATCGTGTTTTTCCTGATGTGGTAATTAATTTGCCTGATGGGAAGAAAATGATAGTCGATTCTAAAGTTTCATTAACCGCCTATGAAAAATACATAAATGAAGAAGACGACGATTTAAAAAGTGGGTATTTAAAAGAGCATGTCAATTCGATCAAGCGTCACGTAGAACAATTAGGAAATAAAAACTATCAGGATTTATATCAAATAGAAAGTCCTGATTTCGTATTACTTTTTATCCCTATAGAACCCGCATTTGCCATGGCACTCAATGAGGACACCGCTTTGTATAACAAGGCATTCGAAAAGAACATTGTCATCGTTACTCCCGCTACCCTGCTAGCTACATTAAGAACGATTGACAGTATGTGGGCAAACCAAAAACAACAAGAAAACGCCTTTGAAATAGCGCGACAAGCCGGCGCCTTATATGATAAGTTTGAAGGGTTTGTAGCTGATTTAATAAAAATTGGCAAGAAAATTGACGAATCTAAAACAGAATATAGCGGTGCTATGAATAAACTAGTAGAAGGAAAAGGAAACCTAATTACCAGCGTAGAAAAATTAAAAAAGATGGGAGCTAAAGCTAAAAAATCGCTTCCTGAGAGTGTTTTGGCAAGAGCCGAAAAAGATGAAAACCAACAATTAAACTAAAATGAAGAAATTTTTAGGAGTTCTTGCAGCAGTGTTAATACTGTCCGTAGTTAGCTATTTTACGTTTGTCTATTATGCCACCTATAGTGAAGGTGTTCGATCTGGCCAACTAATCAAGTTTAGTCATAAAGGAGTCGCTTTCAAAACCTGGGAAGGAGAAATAAGCCAAGGCATATCAGGTTCATAAATATTTGCTTTTTCTGTATTGGATAAAGACAAACAAGTTATTAGTGATCTAAAAGATATGGAAGGACAGTATGTGAAACTGTCTTATATAGAACGATACAAAACATTCGCATGGTGGGGCGACACTAAATATTTCGTAATCGCAGTAAAAGAAGAAGAATCTCCCTTTAAATCAAAATAAACATGAATAGCACCTATAAAACAGTTGCCGCGTCAAATATTACCATTTCGGAATTAATGTTGCCGTCGCATACTAATTTTAGCGGCAAAATACATGGAGGTTACATTCTTTCGCTACTCGATCAAATTGCTTTTGCCTGTGCTTCAAAATTTTCCGGAAATTATTGTGTCACAGCCTCCGTGGACACAGTAGATTTTTTGAAACCAATCGAAGTGGGAGAACTAGTCACCATGAAAGCCAGTGTCAATTATGTGGGTAACAGTTCGATGATTGTCGGTATCCGTGTAGAATCTGAAAATATCCAAACAGGAGTGGTAAAACACTGTAACTCCTCCTATTTCACCATGGTTTCCAAAGACAAGGACGGAAAAAATGAAAAAGTTCCAGGTCTGATTCTTTCTAACTTAGAAGAAGTACGTCGTTTCTGTAATTGCTTAAAACAAATTTCCCTAAAAAAAGAAAAAGACCGTCATGAAGAAGTTTTTAATTACAGTTCCATTGAAACATTAGCCAGCTTAGAAAAGTATAATGTTCTTGTCGAATTAGGCTAATTCTTCTGTTTTAAACCCCTGATTTTAGATAAAATCGTCTAGAATCTAAAACGAGACCTATAAATCCATTTTCTAGGTCATATTTGCTGTTTTAGCAGCTGTCTTTTACTAGTTATTTGAAATAAAAATCGTAACTTTAAGTAGTATCATACAGACTCTAAAATGAAAAAAAAACTACTTCTTTTTTTGCTGTTAACTGCATTCACCATTGGTGCTCAAGAAAAAAGAACCTCAACGAAGGGGGTGATTGTTTTCGAAGCATCGGTGCCTTTTTTTGAGCCAGTAAAAGCCAAAAACGATGAAGTAAATCTTATATTAAATACAAAGAGAGGAATCATCTCATTTGTAGTATATATCGACCGTTTTTCGTTTGAAAGAAGTTTAATGCAGGAGCATTTCAACGCAAATTATATGGAAAGTAAAAAATACCCTAAAGCTACCTTTAAGGGATTAATTGAAAAGTTCGATTTAAAAAATATTGCCCCTAATGCAACAGAGTATTATATCGAAGGAAAAATAACCATGCATGGCAAATCAAAAAATATTCGAGTCCTTGCCAAAATTAAAAAAGTAGCCGCAGGGATAGAATTAATCTCCAATTTCACCCTAAACTCTGACGATTATGATATCGAAATTCCATATATCGTTAGAAGTAAAATATCCAAAAACGTAAATGTAAAGGTTAAAGCTGTTTTATAATCTGTTATCGTAGCGAATAAAATATCCTTTTTAAGATCAAAGTTTAGAAAAAAGCAAACTAGTATAAACTTAAAGTCCAATGTTTCACTATTGCCTAATTAATACTTTACACTTATTCTCAAAGAATAAATTCCGTAATTCATTCTACTCTATTGTCTAAAGGTTTTGCAAACAAAAACTAAGCATACGAAATCACTACCTTTCGACAGCTTTTACGACCAGTAAATCTACTTAATCTAAAATCTACTTAGACAAACATTTCCTGAGTGTATCTTCTAAATTATTATGCTTAAACTGAAAGCCTAACTCTTCTACTTTGTTGGATGAAATTCTTCTTCCTGTCAACACTATTTTAGACATTTCACCCAATACCATTTTAATCAAAAAACTTGGGACATTGGGAAGCCAGATTTTGTACCCAAACACCTTTGCCAATGTTTTAGAAAAACCTGCATTCGAAGTAGAATCACTTATTGCGGCATTGTAAGCTCCATCCATATTGGGGTTCTTAAGCGCTTCAAGATAGATTGCACACAAGTCCTCCACATGAATCCAAGGCATGTATTGTTTTCCAGAACCCAATGCCGAACCCAATCTCCATTTAAAAATAGGCGTTAATTTATTTAAAAAACCATCGTCTTTACCTAAGACTAAACCGGTACGTACCTTTACTGTACGTATTCCCAATTTTTCAAACTGATCTGCAGCGGCTTCCCATTTTTGACATGTAAGTCCTAAGAAATCTTCACCTACAGCAGTGCTTTCCGTGCAAATTTCTTCCCCATTCACCGCTCCATAAATACCAACAGCCGACGCAGAAACAAAGGCGTCTAATTTTTTATCATTCTTTTTTAAAATAGAATAAATCAGTTGAGCTGACTGTTGCCGACTATTAATAATTTCTTCTTTTCGCTTACTAGTCCATGGCTTCTCAGCAATATTAGCCCCAGCTAAATGGATTATATAATCTGCATTGAGTACCGCCTCTTTTTCTATAGTTTGTTTTTGTATATCCCAAGTATAGTAAAAAATAGTTGCTGTATTTTCTCTCTTACTTCTACTGAGTATAGAAACGGTATATCCGCTATTTATCAAAAGCTTTGTTAGTTCCTTCCCAACAAAACCAGTACCTCCTGTAAGTAATACATTCTTTTTCATAACAGTGTGTTTAATCGTTCAATTCATCTAAATCAAAGATACAACTAATTTTTGTTTAACTTTATGATTATTTCGTTAAACATTCCTTACCTTTATACTCTAATTTATTAATTAATTGAAAATGGCTACTAAGAAAACTGCAATTACAAAAGAGAAAATAGTTTCTATGTATATGAACTATATATTAGAGAATGGCGAAAAACCCAAATCAGTATATCTTTTCGCAAAATCGAATGGCTTTACAGAAACTGATTTTTATGCCTTTTTTGGAACTATAGAAAGTGTCGAAAAAGAAATCTTTAAAACCTTTCTGGATATGACAATCGAATTACTCCATAAAGATAAAGACTATACTGACTATGACATGAAAACAAAGATGTTAAGTTTCTACTTTACATTCTTCGAATTACTTTCTGCCAATAGAAGTTATGTCAGCATGATTTTAAAGGAGCACGATAACCAACTTAAAAATCTAATGCAGCTTTCAAGTCTGAGAACTGCCTTTAAGAAATATGTTGGTGAAATTATAACCGATGAATATCGCATTAAGCAGGAAAAGTTTCAAGACTTTCAGAAAAAAGCAATTCAAGAAAGCTCTTGGATTCAATTACTACTAACTCTAAAATTCTGGTTGGATGACGACTCCCCATCATTTGAGAAAACAGATATCTACATCGAAAAATCGGTGAAACTGAGTTTTGAACTGATGAATATTGCACCAATAGATAGTTTAATTGACTTTGGGAAATTTATTTTCAAAGAAAAAATACAAAACAAATAATGAAAACGATAGATTATATACCTACGTCAAAAATTGAAAGAGCCACAAAACTTGTACAAACAGGTGCAAAAGTGGGCGTGAATTACCTTAAATATTACGGAGAAAAAATCGTGAGTTCAGACTTGACACGTGATAAACTAAATGAGGACAATGCTGAGGACATTTACGACGGCTTAAAAAGCTTAAAAGGGAGCGCCTTAAAAGTAGCTCAAATGCTAAGCATGGATAAAAGTTTCTTACCACAGGCTTATGTAGAAAAATTCTCTTTGTCTCAATTTTCTGTACCACCACTTTCAGCCCCTTTAGTTTTAAAAACATTCAAAACTAATTTAGGAAAAACGCCTTATGAAATTTTTGATGAGTTTAATGCTAATTCTGTAAATGCAGCCAGTATCGGTCAGGTACATATGGCGGTAAAAAACAATAAAAAACTAGCGGTAAAAATACAATATCCTGGAGTTGCTAACAGTATCTCTTCGGATTTAGCTTTGGTGAAACCAATTGCAATCAGAATGTTCAATCTTCAAGGAAAAGACTCTGACAAGTACTTTAAAGAAGTCGAAGACAAACTAATTGAAGAAACCAACTATTTATTGGAACTGAAACAAAGCCAAGAAGTCGTTGATGCCTGCAAGAAAATAGACAACCTTGTTTTCCCTGAATATTATCCAGAGTATTCTTCTGAGAAGATTATCACTATGGACTGGATGACAGGAGTTCATCTTTCTGAGTTTAAAAATTCAGATCCTATTGTAGCAAATAAAATTGGGCAAGCCTTGTGGGATTTTTACATGTACCAAATCCATGTTCTAAAAAAAGTACATGCTGATCCTCATCCAGGTAACTTTATGGTCAATGATAAAAAGGAATTAATTGCGATTGATTTTGGATGCATGAAAATTATACCAAATGAGTTTTACGTTCCTTATTTTGAATTGATAGATCCAAAAGTAATCGACAACAAAAAGCTCTTTAGCGAAAAGTTGTTCGAACTAGAAATCCTAAGGGCTGATGATTCTAAAGAAGAAATAGCTTATTTCACATCTATATTTTATGATCTATTATCATTATTCACGAAACCGTTCCAAGAAGAAACTTTCGATTTCTCAGACGCAGTGTTTTTTGAAAGTATAGCTAAATTAGGGGAACGATTTGCCAGTGACACCAACCTTAGAAAAATGAATGGAAACCGTGGTTCTAAACATTTTATCTATATGAACAGAACGTTTTTTGGCCTCTATAATTTAATGTTTGATTTAAAAGCCAAAATTACAGTAACCGAATATCTAAAATACTAACAATGACAGAACATCATCTATCTGATCTAGAAAAAGGTCGCGTGATTGAAATGGCTTGGGAAGACAGAACCACATTTGATGCTATTTTACTTCAATTTGGATTAAAAGAGCAGGAAGTCATTGATTTGATGCGCATCGAAATGAAACCAACAAGTTTTATAATGTGGCGCAAAAGGGTTCAAGGACGCAAAACAAAACATGAGAAACTTCGCGATTTTAAAGAAGGTCGCTTTAAATGCAGCAGACAAAGACAAATAAATAATAATAAAATATCAAAAAGATAAACCAAAAATACTTTTCAAATGAAAAACATAGTAATTATAGGCGGAAGTAAAGGTATTGGGAATGCCATTTTAATGCAACAATTAGAAACTAACCTCGTATACAACATCAGTAGAAATGCGCCGGACGTATCACACGCAAACTTAACTCACTATCCTTTAGACGTGCTGAAGGATGAACTTCCTTCTATAGAAAACATTGACACCTTAATTTACTGCCCTGGCTCTATTAACTTAAAACCAATAGGAAGTCTAAGCATTGATGATTTTAGAAATGATTTTGAGATAAACGTCATCGGAGCGGTAAAAGTGATTCAGAAATATTTACCCGTTCTAAAAAAAGGAGCAAACCCATCTATCTTATTGTTTAGCACTGTAGCGGTAAAACTGGGAATGCCTTTTCATGCCAGTATAGCTACTGCAAAAGCGGGAGTGGAAGGTCTCGTAAAATCTCTGGGAGCAGAATTAGCATCCACTGTACGAATAAATGCCATTGCCCCTACTATTACTGAAACGACGCTGTCAGCAAATATTCTGAGAAACGATCGAATGAAAGAAAATATGGTAGAACGTCACCCGATGAAAAGTTATTTAAAACCAGAAGAAGTAGCCGAAATGGCTAATTTCATTATTTCGGAAAAGGCAAAATCGATGTCAGGTCAAGTTTTTGAAATGGATTACGGTATCGTAACCTTTAAAATGTAAATAAAATCAAGAGTTAATACGATAAGAATATGATAGCTAAAGAAATGAAAAGTTACGAAAAAGTAGAGCGTTATGATACTGAAATCACAGACGCAATCGCTGAAAATTATAAAGAAATAATAAACAATTTAGGCGAAGATGTAAATCGAGAAGGAATTGTGAGTACGCCGGTTAGAGCAGCCAAAGCAATGCAATATTTAACGCATGGATATGGCCTTGACCCGCTACAAATTTTAAAATCGGCATTATTCACAGAGGATCACAGGCAGATGATCGTCGTAAAAGATATTGAAGTTTATTCCATGTGTGAACATCATATGTTGCCTTTTTTCGGAAAAGCACATGTCGCCTATATTCCGAATGGAAAGATTGTGGGGCTTAGTAAAATTCCAAGAATTGTGGATGCTTTTGCCAGAAGAATGCAAGTACAAGAAAGATTAACAGATCAAATAAAAGATTGTATTCAAGAGGCTTTAAACCCATTAGGTGTTGCAGTAGTAATTGAAGCACAACACATGTGTATGCAGATGAGGGGAATTCAAAAACAGAATTCAGTAACTACTACATCCTCATTTACAGGTGCATTTGAAAAAGATAAAACAAGAAAAGAGTTTATTAGTCTGATTTCCAATAAATTTAGTTAAATTTAATACTCAAAATAAAATCTATGAAAATTCTCTTAACCGGCGCAACAGGATACATTGGAAAACGGCTTTTACCCATTTTAATCGGGCAAGGCCATGATGTAATTTGTTGCGTGAGAGATAAAAACAGGTTTTATACACCAAAAGAATTCGAAAAAAGTATCACTGTAATTGAAGTTGATTTCCTAAAAGAAGAAACTTTAAAAAACATTCCCGATGATATTGATGCTGGTTATTACCTCATCCACTCGATGGCAAGTTCAAAAGATAATTATGATGAATTAGAAAGCACCTCAGCCACTAATTTTGTCAATAGGGTAAACACTACTAATGCACAACAAGTCATTTACCTAACAGGAATTGTAAATGATGATTCTCTTTCGAAACACCTTGCATCCAGAAAAAATGTAGAAGACATATTAAACACTGGTACTTTTGCACTAACAGCCTTAAGAGCTGGAATCATTGTTGGTTCAGGAAGCGCATCCTTTGAAATCATTAGAGATCTGGTACTTAAGCTTCCTATCATGATTACCCCAAAATGGCTCAACACAAGGTGTCAACCTATTGCCATTCGTAATGTCCTCGAATTCTTATCACAATCCTTATTAAATCCATTAACCTATAATCAAAATTTTGACATTGGTGGTCCTAATATACTTACCTATAAAGAAATGCTATTAGGTTTTGCCAAAGCTAAAAACTTAAAAAGATGGATTTATACAGTGCCTTTAATGACTCCTAAATTGTCGTCTTATTGGCTTTATTTTGTTACTTCTACCTCTTATAAATTAGCTTCAGCATTAGTAAGCAGTATGAAGGTTGAAGTAGTTTGCAGGGACACCAGAATAAACGAACTGCTTGGTATACATCCGATGTCATACAAAGAAGCACTTTCTCTTGCGTTAATCAAAGTAGGTGAAGATAAAGTAGTTTCTAGTTGGAAAGATTCCTTAGCAAGCGGTAGGTTTAGCACTAATATTTCTGAATATTTAAAAATTCCAAAAAAAGATTGTTTTATTGACAGAAGAAAAAAAGAAATTATAAATAAAGAATATACAATTGATAAAATCTGGTCCATAGGTGGTGAATCTGGTTGGTATTATGGCGATTGGCTCTGGGGAATTCGGGGGTTTATCGACAAACTTTTTGGAGGCGTAGGCTCTCGAAGAGGAAGAACAAACAGACATGAGATTCACTCTGGAGACGTTTTGGATTTTTGGAGGGTTTTGTATGCCAATAAAGAAGAAGGAAAACTAGTCTTGTATGCCGAGATGAAACTACCTGGTCAGGCATGGCTCGAATTCAAAATAATAAATAATACATTGTACCAAGCTGCCACGTTTAAACCTAAGGGTATTTGGGGAAAGTTATACTGGTATTCTGTATTGCCCTTTCACGGCTTCATTTTTAATGGGATGCTAAATAAATTGATTAAGTAAATCTCTTTTTTAAACATATAAGTCATTTAAGTTTTTTGACTATTTTATTAAAAACGTATATGACTTATATGATAAATCCCATTATTTCAATATCCCTGCTTTATATGTCGCAATCGCTCTATCTCTCGCCATTGCATGTTCTACCATAGGTTCGCCGTACCCCAGTTCAAATTCAGGAATCCATTTCCTGATGTAAATTCCTTTTTCGTCAAATTTTTTCAGTTGGATTTCTGGATTGAAAACCCTAAAGTAAGGAGCTGCATCACATCCGGTTCCTGCTGCCCATTGCCAATTACCCACATTAGACGCCATTTCATAATCCAGTAATTTTTCGGCAAAATAGGCTTCACCCCACTGCCAATTAATCAATAAATGTTTGCATAGAAAACTCGCTACAACCATACGCACTCTATTGTGCATATAACCCGTTTCATTGAGTTGGCGCATTCCCGCATCAACCATGGGATAACCTGTAGTGCCGGAACACCAGCGCTTGAAGTCGGCTTCATTGTTACGCCATTGAATTCCATCGTAGGCCAGTTTAAAATTATGTGTCACTTCTCTAGGGAAATTAAACAGAATTTGCATAAAAAACTCTCTCCATATCAATTCACTCAAAAAAACAGCATTTGTTTTAGCAGCCCAATTTACCATCTTTCGAACACTTACCGTACCAAAACGAAGATGAGGTGATAAATAGGACGTACCATCTATAGCAGGAAAATCACGTATTTCCTGATACTCAGAAATCTGTTTCAAATTATAAGGAAGCACTTTAATATTACTTTCCTCAAACCCTATTTCTCCCAAAGATGGAAAAGCATACTTTGATTTATGAAAATTAGAAGAAGTTGATGAGCCTGTATACTCGCGTACAGGTGCCATAGCATTATATTTATCCAACCATTTATTTTTAAATGGTGTATAAATCGTGTACGGCAATCCATCCGCTTTTGTAATTTCCTTTTCTTCAAAAACGACTTGGTCTTTAAAAGAAAAAGGAACGATATTCTTGATTTGCAAAAGTTCACAGATAGCATTATCCCTTTTGATGGCATACTGCTCATAATCTTTATTAAAGAATACTTCTTTAATGTCAAATTCCTGAATAAGCGATTTCCATACGGCAATAGTTTCTCCTTTTTTAACCAACAGCGAACTTCCTATTTGTTTTAGTTGTTCATTAATAGTGGATAATGATTCATGAATGAATCCAACTCTTGCATCGTTTCTTGGCAAACTATCTAAGATAGAATCGTCAAAAATAAATAACGGAATGACAGGATATTTAGATTCCAGAGCGTGAAATAAACCGATATTATCTTCCAAACGCAAATCGCGTCTAAACCAAAAAAAAGATACTGTCTCTTTTGCCATTATTTTGAATTAAATATTTCGTTTACCTTTAATACTCTATGTTCAAAAATTTCATTTAATTTATTTTTAACCATCAAGGTATTCATTATTCTACCTAAAAAGCCTAACGGCAAAGCGTAATGTACGATATCCGTCATCTTAGTACCGTTTTCAGTAGCTTCAAAAAAGTGTTTATGATGCCATAAAGCATAGGGTCCAAAACGTTGTTCGTCTACAAAGTAACTATTTTCTTTAACAAAACTAATTTCTGTCATCCAAGGAATTGTTATACCTAAAAGTGGGGAAACTTTATACTGAATTATTTGTCCAGCATACATAGGTTTATTATCGAAATCCGTGATTTGGAATCCCATTGTTTCTGGTGTTATTTTTTGCAAATTACCTGGTTTGGAAAAAAATTCCCAACATTCCTCTACTGTTGCATTTACGTGTTGTACAGTTTCTTTTTTATATACTTTCATGATTATTTTTGGATTAAATTGTAGTCTTGACAACTGTTGTGCGTGAGGGATTGCAGCGGAGCTCTTTATGGTGTCGTTCTTAAAACGAGACCATAAAAGCGGGAGTGTAAAGCCCGACCTCGTTGAAAAAACAAAAAAAATATTTTTTCAACGAGGTCACGCCCAAATAAAACTATTATATTTTATAGTACTTAAAAGGTACAAACAACATACCGAAACATTCGCCATGTTCTTTACCTAGATGTTTGTGGTGTACTTTGTGCGCTTTTCGTAAGCCAATAAGGTACTTGTTTTTTGTATTCTTGAACCATTTGAATCTCTGGTGGATTAACACATCATGAATCATGAAATAAGAAAATCCATAGGCTGTAATTCCGAGTCCGATGAAGAACAAATAGTTAATTCCTCCTTCAACACCATAGTAGAAAAGTACGATACTAGGCACGGCAAAAATCACAAAAAAGATATCATTACGTTCAAAAACATTAGCGTACTTAGGCTGATGATGATCTTCATGAAAATACCACATTAATCCGTGCATCACGTATTTGTGGGTTAACCAAGTCACACATTCCATAAACAGAAAAACGCCAAGGAAAATAGAAAAAGAAATCATTGTTGTTTGTATTTAATTAATTTTAAGTGCTGGAAATAGGTTTTGTAGCCTTATACTAGCTTCAACTTATATGACACGAAAGATTGTGCCAATAATGCCGCTTTGGTATAATTAGAAACCCGTACTCTTTCATTTCCAATTTGGTGATAAGGAGTATTCTCTAATTTCTTTAATAATTTTTTATAATATACATAGGCAGTATAAACCCCGAATTTAGCTTCAATAGGCAACTTAACAATTCCCTCATAGGCAATCTTAAAATCCTCTTCAATTTCTTTTATAATGGCATTTTTAGCCTTTTCATCGAAAGAATTCAAATCGATTCCAGGAAAATAATTTCTATTTAGAAGAAGGTTGTCTTCTTTTAAATCCCTTAAGAAATTTACTTTTTGAAAAGCAGACCCCAAGCGCATTGCCTCTCCTTTTAGTTGTTCATACTTCTGGTCTTGACCGGCTACAAAAACCTTAAGACACATTAAACCTACCACATCAGCAGATCCATAAATGTACTCATTATACTCTTCAAGACTGTTATAATCTGATTTGATTAAGTCCAGTTTCATGCTTTTTAAGAAAGCCTGAATAAGATCATCTGTAATATTATATTCTTTCACAGTACTTTGAAAGGAATTTAATATTGGGTTCAAACTTATCCCTGAATTGTAGGCTTTATAATATTCTTTTTCGAAATCATTAATCAAATCTTCTTTGTCAAAACCATGAAAAGAATCCACTATTTCGTCCGCAAATCTCACGAAACCGTAGATGCTGTATATAGCATCCCTAATACTTGGCGCAAGCATATATACCGCTAAGGAAAATGAAGTGCTATAGTTTTTTGTCACCAGCTTACTGCATTTGAATGATACGTCGTCAAATAATTGCTTCATATTTATTGGTCTAAAAATTGTTTGTTAATTAAATCTGACACTAGTTTTCCAGAAATTAATGCTGGTGGCACACCCGGCCCAGGAACGGTCAATTGTCCTGTGAAATATAAATTACGTACTTTTTTACTTTTTAGTTTTGGCCTTAAAAAAGCCGTTTGTAATAAAGTATTAGCCATTCCATAGGCATTCCCTTTATACGAGTTATACTCTTTAACAAAATCATTTTTACAAAATGCTATCTTAAAGATAATATTATTTTTTAAACTTTGCTGTGTTAACTGCTCAAATCGATCCATTATTTTATTAAAGTACTCCTCTCTCAACTCTTCCGAGTCATTAATGCCAGGAGCTAATGGAATAAGAAAAAAACCAGATTCCATTCCTTCTGGTGCCGCAGTTTTATCTGTCAAAGAAGGGAAGTTAGCATAAAACAATGGCTCTTTTGGCCATTGCGGCTCATCATAGATATCTTTTGCATGCTGATAAAAGTCTACATCAAAAAACAAAGCATGATGCGATATGTTTTCAATTTTTTTATTAAAACCAACGTAAAACAATAAAGATGAAGGGGCAAAAACACGGCTTTCCCAGTATTTTTCTGAATAGGCACGATATTCCTTGTCTAATAATGTTTCAGTATGATGATAATCAGCTCCACTTAAAACCAGATCTGAGATGATTTTTTCGCCGTTAACTATAATCCCTGTTGCCGTTTTATTTTCGACTATGATTTTTTCAATATTGGAGTTGGTATGAAACGTTACTCCCAGTTCTCTGGCAAGACTTTCCATGGCTCTTACCACATCGAACATTCCAGTTTTTGGATGCCAAGTTCCCATTCCAAAATCAGCGTAATTCATAAAACTATAAAAGGACGGTGTGTCTGACGGCTTTGCTCCAAGGAACAAAACAGGGAACTCAAGGATTTGAATTAGTCGTTCGTTTTTGAATTTCTTGCGTACATCTCGACTGATGTTGCTGAAAAACTGCCCTATCTTCTTTGTTGTTTCTACCGTTACTAGTTCTAATGGTGAAACTCCTGGACGGTATACTAAGTCTTTTATAGCAATATCATAATTACTTTTTGCTTCTGTTATGAATTTGTGCAAAACATCTCCGCTTCCTTCTTCAATCGCTTCGAAAGTAGCTTCGATTTCTGCTAAATTATCTGCGATTGCAATAAATTCATCTACACCGAAGTACACCCGATAAGCAGGAGATAACTTTATGAGCTCGTAATAATCTGTTGTTTTTTTTCCAAAATCAGCAAAGAAACGATCGAAAACATCTGGCATCCAGTACCAACTTGGCCCCATATCAAATGTAAAACCATCCTTTTTTAATTGCCTTGCTCTTCCACCGATAGTAGCATTTTTTTCAAAAACCACTACCTCATGACCGGCTTTTGCTAAATAACAAGCAGCAGATAATGCTGAAAACCCAGAACCTATAATTGTAATTTTCTTTTTCATTTGTTTAGCAAATATACGAAATGATTAAACAAAACCTAAATTTTTTCTACTAATTCAGCAATAGAGTTAAAAACAACTACCCTATCGGAAAGATTTTCTTTATCAATAAACTGAGTTAACCATCCTGTATACCAGAGTTCAGTCGTATCATCTAATAGTTCATCTGTCATTTGTCCTATATACTCATCAATGCCACTTCGCTCCGGCTGAACCGTTAGATAAGACACAAAAACAATGGATTCAAAATGTTTTTTGAGATCTTTTAAGTTATCAATGGGCATACTTTCCCCTAAATAAACGGTCTTATAACCACTTAACAAAATTTCGTAATTCAAATACATCAACCCCAACTCATGAATTTCATTCATAGGGAGTGAAAGCACGAAAACCCGATCTAATTTAGTAGGCTTGACCGTCTGAAGTTTTTCCGTATTGACTAATACTTTTTGTTTAATTAAATAACTAATAAAATGCTCGTGAGCAGGAGTAATTGTATCTGTTTGCCACAACAAACCTAGCTCTTCCAGCAATGGAATAAATACCTGATTAAATATCTCTTTGAATGATTTTTCCTCAGAAAGCCAATTGTACGTATTAAAAAACAGCTCCTGATCAAAATTCATCATAGCCATTTTGAAAGCGGTGATAGCATGATTTTTTGCACTCTTTGAAGATACAATTTCTCTTACCATCACAGGGATCTGATCCTCTGGATAAGCAGAGATTTTAGATATTTTATATCCATAATCGTGCAATAAAGTAATGTTCAACAGTTTTTGCAAACTCGCTAAATCATACAATCTGATATTAGTATCTGTGCGCATCGGTTGCAGCACATTATACCTTTTTTCCCAAATACGTATGGTGTGTGCTTTTATACCGGAAAGATTTTCGAGATCCTTTATGCTAAAAACATTTTTTATATTGTTCATTATTTATTCATATTTATTAAACAAATGTAGTTTATTTATTTGTTATAAATCTGAAAACAAATTAAAACTATCCTTTTAAAGGAGCATCCTCGAAGGAATTCAGTTTATCTAAATACAAAATAGTTTTAGAATTGTCAGTACTTCGGGTGTACATCGGCTCAAATTTAGCACCATAAATTACTTCCTCAAAAATATAGGAAGTACGGGTAGCCACGGTATTACTGAACATATCATCAAACGTTTTTACAAAAACAAGAATCTCACCTTGGGTGTTGGCAAAATCATCTTTTGTAAATTGGTATAGAGGACTTTCCTCAGTAATGGGATGTACTAAAGTCCAGCTCAATGGCAGTGCATTTACCTTTTCTAATTCTAAATCCAACGCGTAGAACTTATTAACCTTCTTTCCGTTTTCCTCAACACTCATCCCCAAAGTTATTTTAGCTTCTGCATCGGTAAAATTGGTGTTTTTATAAGGCGTTAAGCGTATCATCAGTCCTGAAATATCTCCGTAAGGAGCAATAACGGCATTGTGCGAGAATTTTAGAAAAGCGGTGGGTTTACTGAATCTTCCAAAGAACAGTCCTGTGGCAATAGCAAAACTTAACAAACCTATTAAAGCCTCGGCAGCTGAAAGTGCACTGGTTAAAAAACCAGTGGGACTGATGTGTCCATAACCAACAGTGGTAAATGTTTGTGCGCTAAAAAAATAAGCCTGTCCAAATTTTACCCATTCACTGTCTGTACTTGTAATTCCGTCTAAATGTTCGATCCCAATTACATAATAAATAGTGGCAAATATAAAATTGATACTCACATAAAATGAGAGGACAATAAGCATAAATCTCCACACTGCCATATCAATCATCGTGTGATACCAACTAATGCGCTGTAAAATAGGCATCCCTTGCTTCTCTACATTAGCGCTTCCGTTTTTATTCACAAAACGGCCGCCATAACTGCTAGCATTAGTACCAAATCCTGTATTTTTATCTGCTTTTGCCCTTAGGTTTATTCTTTCTAACAATGCCATTTCCTGTGTCTTATATATAACCAAAAGTAGATAAAATTAATTAGCATCCAAATATTATCTTCCCTCAGAAAACCACCCTATTGGCTCAGGAAATCGAATACCGGTTCCACAGGCCTATCACAATTGCCCGCTGAAGAAGTTTTCTATCTCCTATAGCAAATAAATTTTCACTTTATATTTCGCAAACAACTGAAAATCAGTATCTTTATGTAAGTTGTAGTATTTTATCGTTTAAAATAGTGAGACATGTATAACGAGATCTTAAAAGACCGAATAGAAGCGGCCATTTTACTTTCAGAAAAATTAAAAAAGTACAAAAACAGCAATTCGGTTGTTTTCGCAGTACCCAGAGGAGGTGTACCCCTTGGTTATGAAATCGCCAAAAACTTACGACTACCTTTAGATATTGTCCTTTCCAAAAAAATTGGACATCCATCCAATAAAGAATTTGCGATCGGTGCCGTTTCACTGGATTCTTCCGTTCTAGATAAACATCCTGAAGTACCCAAGGAATACATAAAAAATGAAATTACTAGACTCCGAACTGTACTTCGCAATAAATACAAACTCTATAGAGGTGATCGAGAACCCTTAGATATTAAAGCTAAAAATGTTATTCTCATAGATGATGGAATAGCGACAGGGAATACGCTATTAGCAAGTATAGAAATGCTGCGAAAACGGCATCCTGCGAAAATTATCGTTGCCGTTCCAGTCTTACCCTACGATACTGTCCCCCTATTTGAAAAACATACCGACGAACTTATCTATTTGATAGCCTCAAAACATTTCAGCGGTGTAGGTAGTTTTTTCGAAAATTTTCAGCAAGTAGAAGACGACGAAGTAATCCAAATACTGGAAGCCACCTACCCCCTTGCATAAATGCCATACAATACAATTCACTTATTCAAAGAATGGACATCATGAAAAAACTAGAACTAGACATCCCTCTAACTCATGTCACACTAAAAGGAAATTTAATAATACCCGAAGAGGCAGCGGCAATTATTGTGTTCTCCCATGGAAGTGGCAGCAGTCGGTTTAGCACCAGAAACAGGATGGTGGCTGAACTCATTCAAAAACAAAAAATAGGCACCTTACTATTTGATTTGCTGACAGTGGAGGAAGACAGCGTTTACGAAAATCGATTTAACATTGACCTATTGGTTAGCCGATTGATTGAAACTACGGAATGGCTTATGAATTATAATGAAGCGAAGAGCCTACCCATAGGTTATTTTGGAGCTAGTACGGGAGCGGCTTCGGCATTGCGGGCAGCGGCCTATTTTGGTGACACTATCAAAGCGGTAGTCACTCGCGGCGGCAGACCTGATTTAGCTTTAAGCGCCCTTCACCAAGTGACAGCTCCAACATTACTAATTGTCGGCGGCGATGATATGCCTGTAATCGAAATCAACAAAACGGCATATGACGAATTGCATTGCACAAAAGAAATGAAAGTTGTTACCGGAGCAACCCATCTATTCGAAGAGCCAGGAAAACTCTCAGAAGTGGCTGATTTAGCAATTACGTGGTATAAAAAACATTTGGTCCATAAAAAGGAATATCATTAAGCCACAACGCTACCAAAATCCCCATTGAGGGATTTTTTTTTGGTAATAACAGAAACAGCCACTTGAATAGTACATCTGGGCGATAGACTCATAATTTTTTTTATATTTGACATTAGGAAAAAAAACATTCAAAATGCCCGATAAAAAATTAATTGAAGACCATCCATATATCCGCTACAGCAAACCCATTCTTTCTGCCGAAGAAATGCTTGAACGTTCTCGTTCTTTTTATGAAGCTATGGACAGCAGACGTTCGGCACGAGAATTTTCAGATAGACCAGTTCCTCGCGAAGTAATTGAAAACATTATAAAGACAGCTTCTACCGCTCCTTCTGGCGCGCACAAGCAGCCTTGGACTTTTTGTGTGATCGAAAATCCCGAAATTAAAAAACAAATCCGTATCGCTGCCGAAGAGGAAGAACTACAAAGTTATGAATCCCGCATGTCTAGTGATTGGCTGGAAGATTTAAAACCATTAGGAACAGATTGGCGAAAGCCTTTTCTAGAAACCGCTCCTTACCTTATCATCGTTTTTAGACGTATTTATGAATTTGGTGTTGACGGCAAGAAGAAAAATAACTATTATGTTCAAGAAAGTGTAGGCATAGCCGCTGGATTTTTATTGGCAGCAATACATAATGCTGGCTTGGTTTCTTTAACCCATACTCCTAGTCCAATGAATTTCTTGACCAAAACCCTGGGCCGATCAGAAAATGAAAAACCTTTTTTATTGATTCCCGTGGGTTATCCTGCCGAAAAATGTTGGGTTCCTGATTTACAAAGAAAAGGACTTGAAGACATTTGTGTATTCTATTGATTGAAACAAAAGTGTACCTTTAACAAAAGCTATGACCATGCAAAAACTAACCAAAGAAGATATTAGTCAGGAAGTATTTGACCTATACGATGACTACGCCCATAACAAAATTGACAGAAGAAGGTTCGTTGAAAAATTATCCTTGTTTGCGGTAGGAGCTCTTACTGTACCTTCCCTACTTAGCTTTATGACGCCTAATTATTTGGATTCCATTTTGATTAAACCTGGTGATCCAAGGTTAAAATCGGAATACATCACATACGAATCCCCGAAAGGTGGAGGGAAAATCAAGGCACTTTTATCTCAGTCAATCCAAACGAAAAAAAAACTGCCCGGAATAATCGTAGTACACGAGAACCGCGGACTCAATCCTTATATCGAAGATGTAGGCCGAAGAGCTGCCATAGAAGGGTTCATCACTTTGGCACCCGATGCTTTATCCCCGTTAGGCGGTTATCCTGGAAATGACGACGACGGAAGAGAATTACAAAAAAAACGCACACGTGAAGAGATGCTTGAAGACTTCATTGCAGCTTATAACTATCTCAAATCCCATAAAGATTGTAATGGTCAAGTAGGTGTTGTAGGGTTTTGTTTTGGAGGTTGGATTGCCAATATGATGGCGGTTAAAATTCCAACTTTAGCGGCAGCAGTGCCCTATTACGGTGGGCAGCCCACCGCCGAAGAAGCCGCGCAAATAAAAGCTTCGCTATTACTGCACTATGCAGGTTTAGACAGCCGAGTAAATGAAGGTTGGCCTGCCTATGAAACCATTCTCAAAAAGAATAAAGTAGAAAATACCGCATATACATATCCTGGAGTCAATCATGGCTTTCACAACAACACAACGCCCAGATATGATGAAGCTGCAGCTACATTATCATGGACACGAACAATTGATTTTTTTAAAGAAAAACTAAACAAATAGTAGATTATGGCATCAGGAATTTTTGCACTGCTGGACGATATTGCAGCACTTATGGATGACGTTGTGGTGATGAGTAAAATAGCAACTAAAAAAACAGCAGGAATATTAGGTGATGATTTGGCTGTTAATGCTGAAAAGGCATCAGGATTTGTTTCCTCTAGAGAAATCCCCGTGTTGTGGGCCATAACAAAAGGCTCATTTTTGAACAAATTAATCATCCTACCGCTGGCTTTTCTATTAAGCTATTTTGTACCTTGGTTAATTACAGTCGTACTTATATTAGGTGCTATTTATCTTGCATATGAAGGTGCTGAAAAAATATACGAATACATAGTTCCTCATGAACATGCAGTTACTACAATTGAAACCACGACCCTTAGCGAAGAAGAAGTACTAACGCTCGAAAAAGGAAAAATAAAAGCAGCCATAATAACTGACTTTATATTATCAGTAGAAATCGTGATTATTGCCTTGGGTAGTGTTTTAGGAAAACCTATTTCGACTCAAATTATGGTAGTTACTTTTGTGGCGGTTTTAGCCACCGTAGGAGTCTACGGAATTGTAGCTGCAATTGTTAGAATGGACGACTTAGGAATCCGACTAACAGCTCACAAAAGCAAAACCTCAAAATTAATCGGTAACGGATTGATACAATTACTACCCATAGTGATAAAAAGCCTTGCCTTTATAGGAACAATCGCATTGATTCTGGTAGCAGGCGGAATATTCATGCACAATATTGAACCGTTGCATCATTTACTACAAAACCTCCCTTCGATAGTAGGAGAAATCATTGCGGGACTAGTTGGCGGAATCACAGCATTGGTGGTCGTAAAAGGATTCAAGAAAATATTTGGCAAGAAAAACGATGCTGTTATAAATCCGGATACTGTAAATAATGGCTAGTTTGCAACACATTGAAAACAAACCAAAAAAAATAGCCTAAGCAGTACTCAAAATCAATACAACATGAAATACTTTTTACTCCTACTAGTATTACTATCAACTCATTTAAACGCACAGAAAAGTCTATCATTTGACAAAACTAATCTTCAATGTGAAGACAAATGGATAGCGTATCAAATGGATAAAGACAGTATTTATCATTATGGCTTTATTTACATCGACGCTCAAGCAGGTTTAACACTTCACTACGAAGGAGGGTTCAAAATTGATGAAAAAGGTAGTTTTTACAAAGTTGACACAGATAAAAAGAAGGATGTTGCATTTGTAAAAATTCGATTGCAACCCAATAAAATTGCAATTGCAGTACTACCTGAAGAAAAATTTAGTGACCTTAATATTCAAAAATTTCCGGAATGGCTTGCAGTTTACAAAGCTGATGAAGGTTCTGTCTACAGATTGTATCGCTGGGGTTTTATGTACAATGGCTGGAATGAAATTGAAAAAGCATTGACTTTCTTAGAAAAAGCAGAAAAAATAGATCCAAATTTTAAAGGCTTACAAACTGAATTGGCTTTTTCGTATAATGCGATCGGTTTTTATGATAAAGCTGAAAAAAGTCTGAAAAAAGCAATTGCTAACAATCCTATGGATTGTTACACCTATAAAGAATTAGCTTATACCTATACCAAATTAGAACAAATTGATAAAGTAATCGCCACCTATGATGTCATGGTCAAATACTGTAAGGAGACCAATTTCATACAAGAAACAGCCTATAATTTAGCATTCGAATATTTCAAAAATAAAGACAAAACTCAATTTAATATTTGGAAAATTGAAACTAAGAAATGGTCAAAAACAGAAAACCAATATATCAAAAACATAACTCAAATGGAGGCGGAACTAAATAAATCTTAATTTTAGTTACAGTCAAAGGATGAATAACGAATAAATCATGATTTCCATACACTTAATAAATACCACAAATTCACTCTACCCACTAGAACAAGATCTAAGAAACCGTATATTACTTCGCCCCATTGGTATTCCAGATCATGCTTGGGAAATGCACGATCAAAAAGCCTGGCATTTTGTGGCAGTTGAAAGTGACGCTGTCATTGGATGTGTGGTATTGAATCCATTAAACCCTGAAAAAACCAAAACGCAACTCATGCAAATGGCCGTTGAAACCGATCAGCAAGGGAAAGGCATCGGGAAATTATTAGTAAAGGAATTACTGTCTTTTTGTAATGCTAACGGAATTAAAGAAGTGGTTTGCCATGCGCGAGACAATGCCGTTCCCTTTTATTTGAATTTAGGGTTCGAAATCTATGATGAACCGTTTGTGGAAGTAGGCATTCCTCATGAACACATGAGAATTCGAGTGGCAGAATAAAGGTTATTATAATATACGACTACAAGAACTTTGATCCTATTTTCTTTATTACAGTCAGATGGGTTTTTTAGACTAATTTAATTTATTTGCAATTTGCGTAAAAGCGTCTAATTGATTTGCCTGTTGCAATGACGTAACATCAGCACGTAAGCTCAATCTTGTAAATACATGAATATCAGAATCCATTATTTGTACATCAATATTTGCTCCTAAACTAGTTTTTAATCCTTTATATATTAACACTGAACTTGTTGCGCTAGCCACTGGATCATGCAAGGAATTAAATTCTTTTAAATAAGTTCCTGACGGCAGCTTCACTCCTCTTTCTAAATCATTGCGTACTACTTGCATCACATCATTCAACTGATTAATTGTTTCCTGAGGTCTAAATCGATACCAATATTTATTCTCTACTGCAGTTTGATCTGACTCAACATATACTATCATAGGACCAATGATACCTACAATGGATTGCAGTTTACTGGAAGCAACCACAATTGGATCAACCAAAAAAAGATTCTTAGGATGCAGATGCGTATTAAAATAACCCGAACTCACTAATTCCAAAAGCAAAGTTCCCCCTGTTGAAGAGCCAGCCATACTTATATTAGTGTATCCAAGTGCAATTAATTTTTCATATTCTTCAGTAATGGAAGATCTCCAATCCTGCCAGTTTGAAGCCTTAAATGTTTGATAGTCTCTTCCGTGTCCTCCCAATAAAACTTGCGAAATTCTGTAGTTTGCATTAACAGAATAATCTCTAAATTCATCCCATTCAAAAGTGGTCGCCGAGTAGCCATGAATTGCAAGTATAATGGGCTTACTTAAATCCGCAGGAGTTGGATTAGGGTATTTTGCTGATACCAAATATTGCTCAGGATTATATAATGATGGATCAAAAACAACATTACCATCTAATAAATCATCCGTTATTACAGGACCACTGCAAGAATTAATTATGGCTGCAAGTGCAATTATTAACGTTAAATTTAACTTCTTCATTATTTTTTATTTTTAAAAAAAGTGTAATACATATCAAAATGAAAATAAAGCGGTTGCAAAGTTCCAGGTGAATAACCCTCTTTTGCCGTAATGATGTAAAAGCCTGATCCCATGTTTAATGATATAGGCAGTTTCTTAAAGTCATAGGTGAAACCAACTTCTGGCGAAAAAAGAAAAGAAGTATTAGGAACATCTTTAAAGATATCACTCTCCAAGTCAGAATAAAAATAACCCACATTTAGTCGGGTCACAAAATGATACGGTTTGTTTTTATTGAATAACCAACTTCCTGAAATCAGATAATTATCTTGCTTTATTGCATTCGAATTATAGGCAGAACCAAATCTGGAAGTAACATAATCAAAGCCAATAAAAAATTGATTGGGTTTGAAATTAGCAAAGGAATATTGTGCAGATACACCATTTTCCCAATACATTTCCTGAGTTTTCTGGATTCGAATACCTCCTTTTAAAGTTTGAGATTGAACCATAACGCTACAGAAAAGAAATAAGGCAAGGATTGTTGTTTTCACTAGAAGTCGTTTTGTTAGAATGTTTGTCTGCACTTTGTTTATTGCCTGTGAAGCTTACGAAATAATCTTCATTGACTTAAAATCTGCTACTAAGTAAGACTTATATTCTGGATCTACCTAATTTAACTAGGTTTACAAATGTAAGACTATAGGAAATCCAAGAACAAAAAACCATTAAACAACAGAGATATACACCTCATGCATAAGTAAATAAGTTCGCAATAAACAAAAACTCTTTTCATTATCTTTAGTTAAAATAGCACAAATTTAATTAATACAAAATATCTCTTACACTCTCAAATCATTTCATCTCTATTCTGATTCTTTAATTGTTAAACGACCAATGTTGCTTTTTAAGCAAAATAAAAAACACTCTGAAAAAGAAATTGTACAGATTACATCTAGACGATCTACATCTAGAATTGGTGGCGGAAACTATTTAATAGTAGACACAAAGAATGCGGCAGAATGTTTTATCCTTATTTATTCAGCTAAAACTATAAAGGGATTAATCGATAAACTGAAGAAAATAAAAATTAAAACGCACCTAGAATTTAAAATAGAATAACTTAAATTACCTATAAAATCGCAGTTGTTATGACAGTAACTCGCTCGAGTATACCTGCAAATTGACTTTAACCCTACAAAAAAAGCCCCAAACGGGGCTTTTTACATTTAACAAATTCAAGCTTATTTGCTCAAGTACATTTTTCTTCTAGAGTACAATTCGTAGAATTGGTCGTCTTTTAAGTCGTCAATAAACAAGATGCTTTCTCCTGTTGACTTCATCTCTGGTCCTAATGCTTTGTTTACATTGTGGAACTTGCTGAAAGAGAAAACTGGTTGTTTGATGGCAAATCCTTTCAACTGTGGGTTGAAAGTAAAGTCAGTCACTTTATTATGTCCTAACATTACTTTCGTAGCGTAGTTTACATAAGGTTCTCCGTATGCTTTTGCAATAAACGGAACTGTACGTGACGCTCTAGGATTAGCTTCAATAATATAAACAATATCGTCTTTTATTGCAAACTGTATGTTGATTAAACCTACGGTTCTTAAACCTAGTGCTATTTTCTTAGTATGGTCTTTTATTTGTTGCATCACAAATTCACCTAAATTAAAAGGAGGTAAAGTTGCATTACTATCTCCAGAGTGTACTCCGCAAGGTTCAATGTGCTCCATAATTCCTATGATATACACATTTTCTCCGTCGCAAATTGCATCTGCTTCTGCTTCAATCGCACCATCAAGATAGTGGTCTAAAAGCAATTTGTTCCCTGGAATTGTTTTCAATAAATTAACAACATGCTCTTCTAGTTCCTGCTTGTTGATTACAATTTTCATTCCTTGACCACCCAATACATAAGAAGGACGAATCAATAATGGAAAGTCTAATACATCTGCAAGAGCAGAAGCTTCATCAGCAGTCTCTGCAATTCCAAATTGAGGGAAAGGAATTTCCAATTCCGTCAATAATTCAGAGAAACGACCTCTGTCTTCGGCTAAATCCAAAGCATCAAAGCTAGTTCCTATAATTTTTATGCCGTATTTAGATAATTTCTCTGCTAATTTCAAAGCTGTTTGTCCACCTAGCTGTACAATTACACCTTCTGGTTTCTCATGTTGGATAATATCGTAGATATGTTCCCAGAAAACTGGTTCGAAGTACAATTTATCAGCTGTATCAAAATCAGTTGAAACTGTTTCTGGATTACAGTTGATCATGATAGTTTCATAACCACATTCTTGAGCAGCCAATACTCCGTGTACACAAGAATAATCAAATTCGATTCCTTGTCCAATTCTATTTGGGCCTGACCCAAGAACAATTATTTTCTTTTTATCAGTAACAACACTTTCGTTATCTACATAACGTGTTCCGTCCGCCTTTTCTATTTCGGCTTCAAAAGTTGAGTAGTAATAAGGTGTCTTTGCTTTAAACTCTGCTGCACAAGTATCTACTAATTTGAACACACGATTGACATTCATTGTCATTCTCAAAGTGTGCACTTGACTTTCAAGACAACCTACCATGTGTGCAATTTGTCTGTCAGCAAAACCTTTTTGTTTCGCTTCTAGCAATAATTCTTTTGGCAAAGTATCTACTTTATAAGTGGAAATCTCTTTCTCTAAGGTATAAAGCTCTTCGTATTGTTTCAAGAACCACATATCGATTTTAGTGATTTCATGGATACGGCTCAAAGGAATTCCCATGGCTATTGCATCGTAGATCACGAAAACACGATCCCAACTTGCAAAAGTCAGTTTCTCGATAATTTGTTCGTAGTTTGTATAGCCTTTTCCGTCAGCACCTAGACCATTTCTTTTTATTTCTAATGATTGAGTAGCTTTATGCAAGGCTTCTTGGAACGAACGTCCAATTCCCATTACTTCACCAACCGATTTCATTTGAAGTCCTAAAGTCCTGTCAGCTCCTTCGAATTTATCAAAGTTCCAACGTGGAATTTTTACAATTACATAATCTAAAGTCGGTTCGAACAAAGCCGAAGTAGATTTGGTAATTTGGTTTTGCAATTCATCTAAGTTGTATCCCAAAGCTAATTTTGAAGCAATCTTTGCAATAGGGTATCCAGTTGCTTTAGACGCTAATGCCGAAGAACGAGACACACGAGGGTTAATTTCAATTGCTACGATATCTTCTTTTTCGTCAGGAGAAACGGCAAACTGCACGTTACAACCTCCAGCAAAATTTCCGATACTACGCATCATCAAAATTGCATAATCACGCATTCTTTGGAAAGTTGGATCAGATAACGTCATCGCTGGCGCCACCGTAATAGAGTCTCCTGTATGAATTCCCATAGGATCCATATTTTCGATCGAACAGATAATCACAACATTGTCATTTTTATCTCTCAAAAGCTCCAACTCATATTCTTTCCACCCCATTAAAGCTTTATCAATCAACACCTCATGAATAGGTGACGCTTCTAAACCTCTGGTTAAAAGTTCATCAAAATCTTCTTTTTTATACACGATAGCCGCTCCAGTTCCACCTAAAGTAAAAGAAGGGCGAATTACTAATGGGAAACCAAATTCCTGTGCAATCTCTTTACCTCTAAGGTAAGAAGTACATATTTCTGCAGGTGCAGATGGTACTCCAATTTTCTTAAGTAATTGTTTAAACTGCTCTCTGTCCTCAGTAATATTAATGGCGTTTACATCAACACCTATCATTCTTACTCCGAAATCCTGCCAAATTCCCTTTTCATCGGCTTCTAAACACAAGTTCAAAGCCGTTTGTCCACCCATAGTAGGTAAAACGGCATCGATTTGAGGATGCGCTTTTAGAATTTCAATGATCGACTTAGTCGTTAGGGGTTTCAAATAAATATGATCGGCCATGGATGGGTCGGTCATAATCGTTGCTGGATTCGAATTTATCAAGATAACCTCAATTCCTTCCTCACGGATAGAACGAGCTGATTGTGATCCTGCATAATCAAATTCACATGCTTGACCAATAACAATAGGTCCTGAACCTATAATTAAGACTGATTTTATGGAAGTATCTTTCGGCATTTTACTAAAATTATGTGTAGTTATTGTTGTAGTTCTTCTCTAATCCTTTTTACTGTAAATCAGCTAAATAGCGCTTTTAATTGTTACAAAAATCAGGATATGCTTCTAAAAAAAATAATAATTTAACGACAAGGTATAAAAAAAGGCGATACTAAAAAAAGTAACGCCTTATTTATGTTTATACAAACATTATTTTTTGTGTCTTGGTTCGCAAGAAACAGTCAATTTATGTCTTCCTTTAGCTCTTCTTCTAGCAAGAACTTTTCTTCCATTCGGAGTCTCCATTCTGTCCATGAATCCGTGCTTATTTCTTCTTTTTCTTTTCGATGGTTGAAACGTTCTTTTGCTCATTGCTTTGTATCTTTAAAATCTTATTTATATGTCTTCTCGTTTTTGAGTATCTGTTACCCTAAAACCGAGTGCAAATATACAAAGACTTTTTTTTCTCACAAGTAGTTTTGTAAAAATATTTTCAATTCATTTTACTATATTTGCGTTCATAAAACAAACTTACTATGTTTCACAAGAATATTAAACTTATTATCGCCGGACTTCTCGTAATTACTGGCATTTGGCAATTTACTGAAAACAATATCGGCAATGGAATTTTCCTTATATTATTGACTGCTATTCCAATTTTCCTTTATTTCAAAAACGAATTCATCCTTTTAGCATTTTTAAAACTAAGAAAACAGGATTTTGAAGGAGCAAAAAAATGGCTGTCTTTCATTAAGAATCCAGAAACAGCCTTAGTAAGAAAACAACAAGGGTACTTCAATTACCTACATGGAATCATGCTTTCGCAAACTAACATCAATCAAGCAGAGAAATATTTCAAGAAAGCAATCGAATTAGGATTGTCTATGGATATGGATTTGGCTGTTGCCAAATTAAATCTAGCGGGAGTTGCGATGTCAAGAAGAAGAAAGCTAGAAGCGACTAACCTTCTAAACGAAGCAAAAAGACTAGACAAACAAGGTATGCTGAAAGAACAGATCACCATGATGAAAGGTCAGATGAAAAAAATATAATTCAAAAAAGGGCAAATAAAATTATTTGCCCTTTTTTATTATACTTTCATCAGCAAATAAAAAGCATTAAAAAACGCAGCTTCGCAGGTCTATTGAAAAATAGTAATTGCGAAGCTGCGTTTTTTTATACAATCTAAAAGCAAAAGATTCTAAAAGATCTTGTCCTTTGGTAATATTCAGACCGTTTTGACTTAATATCCACTCAATGGAATTTCAATTGTATATTTTTTATTCGTTGGATTCTCTAATTTTTTATCTCTGAGCCATGGATTATGAATTTTCAAAATCTTATAGTTTATCCCCTGCGCTTTCGCAAAATCAGCTAAGTCATTAATCGTAGTGTCTACAGCGATTTTTTTGGTTGGCAATATCGCATACAATTCTTCATCTTTTAAAGAGAAACCAAATTTATCAGGATTTTTCATAATTTCTTTCAGTGCCAAAATTCGGAATACGTAACGAGATGTTTCTTCGGTAAGCAACAAATCATAGTAATTAGATTCTTTTTGGATCTCCATTTGCTTGTTAACTCCTCCCATTCCGCCATTATAAGAAGCAGCAGCTAAAGTCCAAGTACCAAATTTTGCTTTAGCAATCAAAAAATAACTACAAGCTGCCTGTGTTGATTTTTCTAAATCATAGCGTTCATCAACAATCTCGTTCACTTCCATTCCTCTTTCCTTAGCTGTTTCCGGCATAAACTGCCATACCCCTCTAGCACCAGCACCAGATACTGCATTGACTAAACCACTTTCTATCACTGCTAGATACTTAAAATCATCGGGAATACCATTTTTCTTAAGAATGGGTTCAATAACAGGAAAAGCACGGTTTGCTCTTTTTATCGCTAAAATAGTAGAGGCATAAAGATTTATGTTTACGATCAATTCCCGATCCAAGCGTTCTTTGACATCCGAAATTTTCAATGGTGTAGTTTCCCCAGCAAAATTAGCCGTAACCGGAAAATAGGGTGATACATATTCTTTTTCTTTACCCAGCTTGTCCTTCGACTCATATGTAGTTGCAAAAATCAATAGACCGCTTGCAAAAACTACCGTAAGGAGGATACTTATTCTTTCTATTCTTTTCATTTTTCTCATTTTTAGCATGTATATCAGGCAGCAACAATCAGTCCACAGTTGTATTTGTTCCCAAAATAATAGCGCCCAAATTAGCGTTAAACCACCTGTATTTATTCAAAATCATAATGTGAGTTCCTCCCTCTACCACAGTACATTCTTTGATATACTTTATTGGAAAAACATCATCCATATCGCCATGAATATGGATTACACTTTCGTCAACGACTGTTCGATCCCAAAGAATCACTTTCTCTACAGCCCATTCTAAATAACCGATATCACGGACCGACAGAAATTTTTCATATAATTTCAATCGATGATTAATCTTTGCACCAAAGGAAAACTTGGCTAAATTCTCCAAATTCAATATCAAACTCATCGGAATGAGTTTGTAAGCTTTGGTAGTCTTAGCAATTTTCATTCTTCGGGGGAATTCCAAATTACTTTTTACACTCGAGATGATAATTACCTTTCTCGCATCGATATGTTTTGCCATTTCTTGAACCAAAATACCTCCAAATGAAACGCCAATCAAAACAGGATTTTCCTTTTTGATTTTCAGAGCAATTCTCTTGGCATAATCGTCCAAAGATTCCTTAACCAACGGAATCTCCCACTCTAGAAGATGTATTTCAAAATCAGCTTCCGGAAGTTGTATTCTCTCAAAAATAGCAGCACTGGCCGCTAATCCAGGCATAAAATAAACTGGTATTTTACTCATAATTGTGCTTCGATATTTTACAACAGATTGCCATCTAATTATTACAAATTTCTTATAAAATTAATTTTTTTATTGAAACCAACTTCGAATCTACCTTTATATTAGCATTAAATTATGACTGTTCCACTTTACAAATCTAAAACTGTGGTCGCAGCAGCTATAGAGTCATTTTCTACTTTCCCGTCGAAAATTATTGTCCTTTGGCTCGAGTATGGATTAAAACACCGACACTTCACAACCGAAGATGAAATTGAACAGAGATAGACCATCCATTCCATGAATACCTAAACGAAACTGTAGCTGTATAAAAAAAAATAACGTGCAACAACCTTGCAACGACTATTGTTTACTGACAAAGAGAAGAGCGCCTCCAACATAGACGTTAAAATGATTTGATACTGATAATCAATTCAATACCTTTGTAAAGGTTGCCTCACTAAAAAAAATACTAGAAACATAATATAGGTTCACTAACAAAACCCTTTTATTTATCTGCAAATTTTCGAAAATAACACAACCCTAACACACAATGTTGACTTCCTGAAGAAGGGCGATTATCTGTTTTCTTAGTTGTAGTGAACAAATGGTACAAGCGTATTATAATAGCAATAGATAATCATGGATATATTTAATTTGAAATAAAACCAACACTAAAATTAAAATACTACTATTGGCAAAAACACCAATGAATCTTCAATAATAAAATTGGGCGAATATTAGTCCGGTCACAAATAATTAAAAAAAACAATATGGAACAATCTATTATCATGGAAATCAAAGACAATACTTTCGCAAGACAATTTGAAACTACAGTAGAGGAAGGGTTAGTTTCAGTTGAATATTCTTTTCAAGAAAAAAAGATATTTTTGACAAAAATAAATACTCCAGACGAATTTGACAACGAAGAGTTTGTTTCTCAGTTACTATCTGAAATAATGGCCATTGCCATTGAACGAAAATTAAAAGTAGTTCCCATACTTCCAAAAATCGTGGTTTTTTTTAAAAAAAACCCTATTTACAAAGAACTACTTCCCCCAGGAATTAGACTTTAAAAAAAAGCGGCTGTAACATTTAGTATGTTCAGCCGCTTTTTTTTTTACTAATGTCTAGTATAACACAAAAAGGCACAAGAATTAACTTATGCCTTTTTTATAATTATATAAAAAATTATTTTTCTATTTCTCTCATGCTCTCCATTTTCTTATTTGCCAAGAATCCCGTAATATCTTCAAAATGCTCTACTACTCTTTTATTTCCAAATTCAAAAACCTTTGTCGCTAGTCCGTCAAGGAAATCCCTGTCGTGAGAAACCAAGATCAAAGTCCCATCAAAATCACGTAGCGCATCTTTAATGATGTCTTTAGTCTTCATATCCAAGTGATTTGAAGGTTCATCCAGAATCAACAAGTTAACCGGTTCCAACAATAATTTAATCATTGCTAAACGTGTTTTCTCTCCTCCTGAAAGGACTTTTACTTTTTTAGTCACATCATCTCCGTGAAACATGAAAGCTCCTAAAATATCCTTTATTTTAGTTCTAACATCTCCTACTGCAATATCATCAATAGTTTCAAAAATAGTAGCGTTCTCATTTAATAAAGAGGCTTGATTTTGAGCAAAATAACCAATTTGCGCATTATGACCAATCTCAAGACTTCCTGCATCAATACCAATTTCTTTCATGATGGCTTTAATCATAGTCGATTTACCTTCACCATTTTTTCCAACAAAAGCTACTTTCTCACCTCTTTCAATAACAATATTAGCATCCTTGAAAACCACATGATCTCCATATGCTTTTGACAAGTCTTTTACAATTACAGGATATTGTCCCGAACGAACGGCTGCAGGAAACTTTAATTTCAATGCAGACGTATCTACTTCATCCACCTGTACTATAACCAACTTTTCTAACATCTTAACACGTGACTGAACAGCATCAGTTTTAGAAAACGTTCCTTTAAAACGATCAATAAAAGTTCTATTATCTGAAATCATACGTTGTTGTTCATCATATGCTTTTTGCTGATGAATACGTCTGTCTTTACGCAATTCTAAATAATGAGAGTATTTGGCTTTATAATCATAAATACGTCCCATAGTAACTTCTATAGTACGATTTGTAATATTATCAACAAAGGCTCTATCATGCGAAATTACAACAACTGCTTTCGCCGAATTAATCAAGAAGTCTTCTAACCATTGAATACTTTCAATATCCATGTGATTCGTCGGCTCATCCAATAAAATCAAATCTGGTTTTTGCAAAAGAATTTTAGCCAACTCAATTCGCATTCTCCAACCTCCTGAAAATTCAGAAGTTTGTCTTGTAAAGTCCTCACGAACAAAACCCAAACCAATTAGTATTTTCTCTACTTCAGCTTCATAATTTACTTCTTCAATGGCATAAAACTTCTCGCTTAAATCAGAAACGCGCTCAATCAACTTCATATAAGCATCACTTTCATAATCCGTACGAATCGTCAATTGCTCATTAATCTCATCTATCTCCGCTTTCATACCGAAAATTTCACCAAATGCTTTAGAAGTTTCCTCCATAACAGTAGCTCCGTCAGTAGTCAACAAATGCTGAGGCAAATAAGCCACTACAGCCTCTTTTGGCGCAGAAATATTCCCTGTTGACGGTTTGCTTTGCCCAGCAATAATCTTAAGAAGCGTTGATTTACCCGCTCCATTTTTACCCATTAAGGCAATCTTATCATTTTCATTAATAGCAAAAGAGACGTCGCTAAAAAGGGTGGTTCCACCAAACTGTACTGAAATATCGTTAACTGTAATCATTGAATTGTAAATTTGTAGATTCGGTTATTCGTTAAATTGAAAACCGATTTGTTTTAAAAAGTGCAAAGATAGATTAATTAAGTAGTTTGTTTGCAATAAAATAAAAGCTTCTAGAAACAGAATAAAATCTGATCTCTAGAAGCTTTTAAAGGCAGTAGCAAAATATAAACTACTCTTCTTTATTTTTATTTATCGTATTCCATATATGGGCATTTGAAACACCAATATCCTCTGGATTAAATACAGGGTCTTTGCCCGCCTTTCGTTGTTTTTCGTAATCCTTCAAGGCCAACAATGCCGGCTTTTGCAGCAGAATAATAGCTATAATATTAAACCAAGCCATTAATCCTACTCCTAAATCTCCGATATTCCAAGCTAATTTTGCCTGATTAATAGAACCATACATAATAACTACCATCATCAATACTTTAAGCAAATGACTGTAAATAGGAGAATTCAAATTCCTTGTCAAATAAGCGATGTTTGTTTCTGCAATATAGTAATAAGCCAAAATCGTTGTAAATGCGAAGAAAAATAATGCAATCGCAACAAAGTAAGAACCAAAACCAGGAAAAACACTATCCATCGCACTTTGTGTAAAGCCAGGACCAGCAGAAACATTTTCTGCTCCCTGATATAAAAACTGCGTAGCACCATCGGCTCCTAACACAGGATTTTGAACATTGTATTTACCAGTAATCAGCAACATAAATCCAGTAGCCGAGCAAACTAATAAAGTATCGATATAAACCGAGAATGATTGTACTAAACCTTGTTTGGTAGGATGCGAAACATTCGCTGCAGCTGCAATATGTGGTGCTGTACCCTGACCTGCTTCATTCGAATAAATCCCTCTTTTTACACCCCACTGAATCGCTAATCCAAAAACAGCTCCAAAACCAGCTTCCATATTAAAAGCACTTTTAAAAACTAAGGCAATAACCCCTGGAAGTTGATCGATATCAATCGCAATAATCACTAATACTATCAAAATGTAACCTATAGCCATTATAGGAACAACGAATTCAGTAAATTTGGCGATTCTTTTTACACCTCCAAATACAATAGCACCAAATATTAACGCTACCACTACTCCTGATTTCCAAGTCTCAATTTCGAATGCATTCTGTATTCCGTCTGCAACAGAATTAGCTTGAACTCCTGGTAGCAATACACCTGCTGATATAATAGAAACTATCGCAAACAAGATACCAAACCATTTTACACCTAATCCTCTTTCAATATAAAAAGCAGGTCCACCACGGAATTCACCTAAATGTTTCTCTTTATATATTTGTGCCAAAGTTGCTTCTACGAAAGCGGTGCTTGCCCCTAAAAAAGCAACCATCCACATCCAGAATAAAGCTCCAGGTCCTCCAAAAGCAATCGCCGTAGCGACCCCTGCAATATTACCTGTACCCACTCTACCTGCTAGAGACATTGATAATGCCTGAAAAGAAGAAACTCCAGACTCAGAACTTTTACCATCAAATAACAATCGGAACATCTCTTTGATATGACGCACTTGCAAAAAACGTGTTCGTATAGAAAAATAAAGCCCCGTTCCTAAACACAAAACGATTAAAGCATTACTCCAAACAATATCATTTAATACTCCAATAATCTCTTCCATAAATATATTTTACATTAATAATTATCAAAAAAATAGCAAAACCAACGTTTTGCGACTTTTTTTTTATAAAACTATAACATATCAGTAAAAAAAACTAACGAACAGCTATATAAAATCACAAAAACTGATTATTTAACTAAAAATCAAGAGCTAATAAAAAGAGTCGTTTTTAAACAAAAACCTGTTTTTTAACAGTAATTATTTACAATATTAAAACAATTATCAAAAACCAACCGTAACCACAACAAAAAAATGCTTCATTACAAGATAATGAAGCATTTACAATATTTTTCAATCTATCAAAGTAATTACTCTTTTCTCCATTTTTTACTTTCCTCAAAAACATGCTCTAAAATAGCAGCTTCTTTCTCATCAAAATCTACATTCCTGCGACTCATTACGATTCTTGCCGTTTCAAATGCTTTTTTAGTAATGTATGTAGAAAAACCAGAAGCACCACCCCAAGAAAAACTCGGAACAAAATTACGTGGAAAGCCACTGCCAAAAATATTCGCACTAACCCCTATTACAGTTCCTGTATTGAACATGGTATTAATTCCACACTTACTGTGATCTCCCATCATCAAACCACAAAACTGCAGTCCTGTTTTAGCAAAACCTTCAGTTTCATAACTCCACAATTTCACTTCTTCGTAATTGTTTTTCAGGTTAGAGTTATTACTGTCTGCGCCAATGTTACACCATTCGCCAAGTACCGAATTTCCTAAAAACCCATCATGTCCTTTATTAGAATAAGCTGAAATGACCGAATTATTTACCTCTCCACCTATTCTGGAATGAGGACCTACAGTAGTTGCGCCATATATTTTAGCTGCCATTTTAACCACAGCGCCTTCACACAATGCAAACGGCCCACGAATTACAGAACCCTCCATAATTTCAGTATCTTTCCCTATATAAATAGGCCCTGAAGTAGCGTTTAAAGTCACAAACTCTAACTTAGCACCTTCTTCGATGAAGATATTTTCATGTCCAAGTACATTGACACTTTTCGGAATTGGCTTTGATTTTCTATCCGCAGTTAAAAATTCAAAATCTTCCCGTATAGCAGCATCATTTTTTGAGAAAATATCCCAAGTATGCATCACCGTAATGCAGTCCTCATTGTACTCAATAATTTCATAGGAATCAAAATTCACTTCCTCCTGATTTTCATCAGTATAAAACGCAACAACATCTTCTCCTCTAAAAATAACCTGATTAGCCTCAAGATTACTAATCATTTCAGCTAGAACAGCATTAGGAAGAAAAGAAGCATTAATCATCACATTCTCTTCTAACTCAACCATAGGATATTTATCTGATAAATATTCCTCCGTTAATGTAGTGGTCGTAGAACCCAAATGCATCTCCCATTTTTGACGAATCGTCATAATCCCAATAAGAATATCAGCTACTGGCCGCGTAAAAGTAAAAGGCAATAAGGCATTTCGGGCGGGTCCGTCAAAAAGTATGTAATTCATAAAATGTTTATTTGTGAAGAATCAAGTCTCGACTTGACCGTACATTAATTTGTTTTTAAATAAAGCGCAAAGTTACAAAGTTTTCAAATAGATAAAAATAAAAAAGCCTTCCGATAAGGAAGGCTTTAGTGTATTTAAAAACAAGTTAAAATTATTTAACGTGTTTAGCGTATTTAGTTTTGAACTTGTCAATACGTCCTGCAGTATCGATAAGTTTGTTTTTTCCTGTGTAAAAAGGGTGAGACGTTCTAGAGATCTCTAATTTTACAACTGGGTATTCAACACCATCAACTGTAATTGTTTCTCTTGTATCCGCAGCAGATTTAGTGATAAAAACGTCTTCATTCGACATGTCTTTAAATGCAACTAATCTGTAATTTTCTGGGTGCGTACCTTTTTTCATCTTTTTTTATTTGTTTGGTTATAACTTGTTTTGAAGCTTTTCTTTCGACAGAAAAGGTGTAAACTCATTATAACTTTTTGTTTTACACTATTATTTTGAGTGTGCAAATTTACAATTATTTTTCAATAAACAAATCTTTGTTTCATTTTTTTTATTAAATCGTAAAAACTGTTTTTTGTAGCCCAATATATTGGGAATTGTTATATTTGTGGATTAATAAATAAAGTCTCTATGGAAAAAAGTGTATCCCCAGCTAAGTCTGGACTAGTATATGGTGTATTGTTTGGTGTTATAATGGTTCTGGAATTCGTTATTATGTACATAATAGGAATGCGATCCTTGGTTGGAACCAGTGCTGGACTAGTTGTCAACATCGGTAACTACTTAGTATTACCTATTCTATTCATCTATTTAGGATGCACTAACTACAAGAAAAATCTAAATAATGGCTTTGTCTCTTTTGGTGAATGTCTAAAAACAGGAGTTTCTATCACCTTTATAGCGGCTTTAGTATATGGTGTCTTTAATATTGTCTTTAACTTTATATTTCCAGAATTTATAAATGAGATGATTTCCATTTCTAAAGATGATATGCTGAAACAAAATCCTAACATCACAAGTAAAGATATGGAAATGGGAATTGAAATGATGAAAAAATTCATGAACCCCTTAATCGCTTTGCCTGCTACAATTGCTATGTATTCTTTTATGGGATTAATCTATTCGCTAATTGTTGGCGCAATTGTAAAAAACGAAAATCCTCAAAGCCTGTAATTAATGAATTTATCCATACTTATACCCCTTCTTAACGAGGAAGAATCACTTAAAGAGCTTTATACTTGGATTATTAAAGTGATGCAGTCGAACAATTATTCCTATGAAATCATCTTTCTAGATGATGGAAGCACCGACAGATCCTGGTCGATTATCGAAGAATTTGCGGCCGAAAACCCAAATGTAAAAGGAATTCGTTTCATGAAAAACTTTGGTAAATCTCAAGCTTTACATGCTGGTTTTGCTAAAGCCAAAGGCGATGTCATCATAACAATGGATGCCGATTTACAAGATAGTCCTGAAGAAATTCCGGGTCTATACAATATGATTACCTCCCAAAATTTTGATTTAGTTTCCGGTTGGAAAAAGAAGCGCTACGATTCTGTGGTTGCTAAAAACCTACCTTCAAAATTATTCAATTGGGCAGCCAGAAAAACGTCTGGTGTAGAACTGAATGATTTCAATTGTGGGCTAAAAGCCTATAAAAACATAGTGGTAAAAAACATTGAAGTTTCGGGTGAAATGCACCGATACATTCCTGTTTTGGCAAAAAATGCTGGTTTTGGAAAAATCGGAGAAAAAGTAGTGCAACACCAAGCTAGAAAATATGGGGAAACCAAATTTGGAATGGAACGTTTCATCAATGGATTCCTAGATCTAATTACGATTTGGTTTCTTTCACGATTTGGAAAAAGACCAATGCATTTATTTGGAGCCATGGGATCGCTAATGTTCATCATTGGGTTTTTACTGGCGGGGTACATTGGAGTTTCAAAATTATATCATATGTACACTAATATGCGCTATAACTTAGTAACTGACAACCCTTGGTTTTTCATTGCCTTAACCACAATGGTATTAGGTACTCAATTATTTTTGGCAGGATTTCTTGGCGAAATAATTTTACGTACAAAAAGCAACGAAGAACGTTATAAAATTTCGAGCGAGGTTAATTTATAATTTGCCCTAGCCCTGATAGAAGTGGAAATCCTTTTATGCTGGGGTTCAGCATAAAAGATTGTAACGGATAGCAGGATTAGCTCCTAAATTTGAACTAAAACTTAAAAATATATAGAAATGGAAATTAAACAAAACATTTTAAATGCGGTGAACGAATGGTTAACACCAACATTTGACGCAGCAACACAGCTAGCAGTAAAAGAATTAATAGCTAGTTCTCCAAAAGAACTAGAAGAAAGTTTCTACAAAGACCTTGAGTTTGGAACTGGTGGAATGCGTGGCGTAATGGGCGTAGGAAACAATAGAATCAATAAATATACCCTTGGAAAAAGTACGCAAGGACTTTCTGATTACCTACACAAAGCTTTTCCTAATCAGCCTTTGAAAGCTGCTATCGCTTATGACTGTCGTCACAATAGTGATACTTTAGCAAAAGTGGTTGCCGATGTTTTCTCTGCTAATGGTATAGAGGTATTTTTATTTTCAGAATTAAGACCTACACCAGAATTATCATTTGCCGTTAAACATTTAGGATGTCAATGTGGAATTGTACTTACAGCATCACATAATCCTCCTGAATATAACGGATACAAAGTATACTGGGAAGATGGCGGACAAATCGTTCCTCCAGAAGACGAAGCTATTATAGATGGTATCGAAAAGTTGAACTTCAATCAAATTAAGTTTGAAGCTAATGAAAATTTGATTCATTATATAGGTGCAGAAGTCGATGCTGCTTTCATAAAATCATCTATTGAAAATGCAAGTTTTAACACTCCCGCTGCAGCGAAAGAGAACTTAAATGTCGTTTTTACTTCATTACATGGAACTTCAATAACTTTAGTGCCAGACACTTTATCGCAAGCAGGATATACTAACGTTCATATTGTTCCCGAACAAGCTGTTCCAAACGGTGATTTTCCAACTGTAAAATCTCCAAATCCAGAAGAGCCAGAAGCTTTGACAATGGCGTTAGCTTTAGCTGATAAAACTAATGCTGATATCGTTATTGGTACTGATCCTGATTGTGACCGTTTAGGTATTGCTGTTCGAAATAATGAAGGTCAAATGACTTTATTAAACGGAAATCAAACCATGATTTTAATGACTGCTTTTTTATTAGAAAAATGGAAAAACGTAGGTAAAATAAATGGAAACCAATTTGTTGGATCAACGATTGTTTCCACTCCGATGATGATGGAACTAGCTACAAACTACGATGTAGAATGTAAAGTTGGTTTAACCGGATTCAAATGGATCGCCAAAATGATCAAAGATTTCCCAGAGCAGGAATTCATTGGTGGTGGTGAAGAAAGTTTTGGATATATGGTAGGTGATGCAGTGCGCGATAAAGATGCCGTTGCCGCTACCCTATTAATATGTGAAGTAGCCGCGCAAGCAAAAGCGAAAGGAAGCACCGTTTACAAAGAGTTACTACAACTGTATGTAGAAAATGGATTTTACAAAGAATTCTTAGTCTCTATTACTAAAAAAGGAATGGAAGGATTGCAAGAAATAAATCAAATGATGATTGACTTGCGCGAAAATCCATTAAAAGAAATCAACGGACAAAGAGTAATTATAGTCGAAGATTATCAATCATCTGTAGCTAAGAACTTATTAGACGGTTCAGAAAGCGCAATGGACATTCCAAAATCGAATGTACTAATCTATTATACAGAAGACGGATCTAAAATTTGTGCAAGACCAAGTGGAACGGAACCAAAAATAAAATTCTACATCAGTGTCAATACGATATTAGATGATGTTGCAGACTTTAAGGAAGTAGAAGCTGTTTTAGATCAAAAAATTAAAAATATTATTACTGCAATGCAATTGAAATAATGGATAAAAGTTTATTAAAATTACTTCCTTATACAAAACCATATAAGTCACATATCATCTGGAATGTAGTCTACAATGTTTTATACGCATTGTTTAGTACTATTTCTATGCTTACCCTTCTTCCTGTGCTTGAAGTACTTTTTGGTAAAACAAAAGCAGTACTTACTAAGCCTGTATACACGGGAATAGGAGACATAAAACAGTTTGGTACAGATTATATGTATTTTCAAATATCGTCACTAACAAAAGACAACAGCATTCAAGTTGCCTTGTTATTTGTAGTTTTGATGGTAATTACTACATTTTTACTTAAAAACTTATTCAACTATTTGGCATCACATCATATTATGCACCTCAAGAACGGTGTTTTAAGAGATTTAAGAAAGTCAATGTATAATAAAATCATAGAATTGCCTATCTCTTACTATTCTGAAAAAAGAAAAGGAGATATTATGGCGCGTATGCTTGGCGATGTCAACGAAGTACAGAATTCATTTTTTTCAATTTTAGAACTTGTTGTAAAAGAACCGCTTACTATTATTTTTGCATTAGCAACGATGTTTATCATAAGTACAAAACTGACTTTATTTGTTTTAATTTTTATGCCTATTTCGGGATGGATTATTTCAAAACTAGCCAAAAATCTTAGAGCACAATCACTAGAAGCGCAAAAAGAAAGTGGGTTCCTGATTTCTATTGTCGACGAAACTTTAGGGGGATTAAAAGTAATCAAAAGCTATAATGCCGAACCTAATTTCAAAAATAGATTCGATGATTCAGTAACGCGCTTATTAAATTTAACGAATAGCATAGGAAGTAAGAATAATTTAGCAACTCCATTGAGTGAATTTCTGGGAGTAACAACCATAGCCGTTTTACTTTTCTATGGTGGTAATTTAGTTCTTATCGAAAAAACCTTAGATGGATCTGCTTTTATTGTTTATCTGACATTGGCTTTTAACATTCTTACCCCGGCAAAAGCGATTTCTAAAGCATCGTATTCCGTGAAAAATGGATTAGCGGCTGCAGAGCGTGTCTTTGAAGTTCTAGAAGTGGAAAACGAAATTACATCTAAAGAAAATGCTATTGTAAAAAATACTTTTGAGTCTGATATCACAATTTCAAATATCAATTTCAAATACGAAGATGAGAACGTATTGAAAGACTTTTCCCTTCAAGTTAAAAAAGGACAAACCGTAGCACTGGTAGGGCAATCCGGAAGCGGAAAAAGTACCATTGCTAATCTATTGACTCGTTTTTATGACGTCAACGAAGGAACTATAACTATTGACGGAACTAACATACAAGACATGAACTTGCAGTCGCTTCGTGGATTAATGGGACTGGTTACGCAAGATAGCATCTTATTTAATGACACTATAAAAGCGAACATTTCAATAGGAAAACTGGATGCTACTGACGATGAAATTATTGAGGCGCTGAAAATAGCGAATGCTTATGAATTTGTAAATGAGTTGCCAAAAGGTATTCACACTAACATTGGAGACAGTGGTAATAAACTTTCTGGCGGTCAAAAACAAAGACTTTCTATCGCTCGTGCCGTATTGAAAAACCCTCCAATTATGATTTTGGATGAGGCTACATCAGCATTGGATACAGAGAGTGAAAAATTTGTACAAGTAGCTTTGGAAAACATGATGCAAAACAGAACATCAATTGTGATAGCACACCGTCTTTCAACCATTCAAAAAGCAGACACTATCATCGTGATGCAAAAAGGAAAAATTGTAGAGCAAGGAAATCATGACGAATTAATCGCATTAAACGGAATGTATAATAAATTAGTAAATTTGCAGTCATTTGAATAATGACTGCAAATTTTTGATAAAGGTTTATCCATCGAAAAAAAAATGAATTATTCCGTTTTAAAATCTTAAAACAAAAAGAATGTATCTCAACAACCAAAATATAAAACTCCCCGAAGACCCTGATACTATCGTCTGGAAGTATTTGGATTTGTCTAAATTTTTGGATCTGTTAATGTCTCAGAAACTTTTCATGTCACGTTCAGATAAATTTGAGGATCAATACGAAGGTACTTTTAGCGAACCTACTTTTGAAGAAATCAGAAAATTATCGATTGACAATCCTGATTTTTTAAAATTTTACAAAATACACCGTGAAAAGGTAGCCATTAGCAGTTGGCATATCAATGAATATGAATCCTTTGCTATGTGGCAAATATTCACCCAAAACAGTGAAGGACTAGCCATACAATCCACAATTGGTCGACTGCAAAACGCACTAGCTCCTGAAAACAATTACAAACAGTATATTGGCGAGGTGAATTATATTGATTATAAGAAAGAATACATCCCTTTTGACGATATGTTTTTCCCTTTTTTATTCAAACGAAAAAGCTTTCAGTACGAGCGTGAAGTCCGAATCCTATCTGATGTATCCGACAACAACATTTCACTTAATGATGGACTTAAAATTAATGTGAACATAGATCAATTGATTGAAAAAATTTACATCCATCCAAAATCAGAAAACTGGTATAAAGACCTTGTCATCAATTTAGTAAAACAACTTGGCTTTGATTTTACTATTGAAAAATCAGATTTAGAGAGCGATATACTGATTTAGTGTTTTACCCCTATTTTAAATTGGCTCGTAATTAATTACTTTCCATTCATTACTTGACAGATCAATGTAATTGTACTGCACCACATCATTCTTGTCAAACTGTCCATTTTTATTAGTGTCTTCAACCGTTCTAAAATACAAACGACTTTTAGAATCTATTAAATTCCAATCAATCAATTCCTGAAAATCCTCTGACACTTTTGTAAATCGTTTGCCGCTAATATCACTTAAGTATAGACATTTAATATCACTGCTATCTAATTTCCCATCCCTGTTGGTATCTGTATCAAACATAGTGTACACCATAATTTGTTTTTTGGCTCTATCAGAAACAGACTTCAAATAAGTGGCCGTTTGTATTAAAGCCGGTTTATTAGTTAATGGTCGTATCGAATCAGAATCGGTCTTTTGAAATTTTAAGTTTTGCAAATAACCCGTAATCTCATTTTCTCCATAATTAGAAATCGTAAAACTCAAATCAATTACACTCGAAGAGCCATACCTTGCTTTCGTTCCTCTTTCATAAACTCTCAGGTCTCCTACAGGATGAATCAAATAATCAGTCCCTTCCATTTGAATAGGTAAATCAGAAATGGCTACCTGAGTAGAATCCACTTTAGAGATTCCTTTATTGGTAGCATCATAAATTACTTTAGGTTTTTCCTTTTCTTGCTTACAACTTGCTAAAAGCAAAATGGTGATACTCAATAATGCTATATGTAATTTTTTCATAATGATGTAATATTAAAATAAATCCAAATGTAATGAATTTTAAAAACGGTTCTGATATTTATAACTATTTTATATGATAAAGCGAATGGTTATCCTAATGACTATTCATCCTACTCTATAATCTAGCACTTAACTTAACATTAAAAACACGCGTCGTCATATAATTGGGAATTGCATATTCGCTTTTAGAATAAACATCACGCACCCAGGTATTCGTAATCGCATTTTGATTATTAAATAGATTAAAGATTTCTAATCCTATGGCAAGCTCTTTAAAATTTCCTAACCAATTTGTTTTTGGTTTTCCTACAGTATTATCCAAGAGCACTTTTGAAAACCCAACATCTACCCTACGATAATCATTTAATCTATTTTGATACAAATAAGGATCAGCATAAGAAGGGGAACCTCCCGGCAATCCAGTATTGTAAACCAAATTCAAATATATTTTCACACTTGGAATATTAGGCATGTAATCCTGGAACAAAAGTCCAAATTTCAATCTCTGATCAGTAGGCCTAGCGATATAACCCCTATTCTCGCTGTTTTCTTCTGTTTTTAGATAGCCAAAACTAAACCAAGATTCTGTTCCGGGAACAAATTCTCCATTCAACCTAAAATCAAGTCCCTGTGCATAACCTTTGGCCACATTAGAAGCCGCATAACGAATCCTAACATTATCAATTGTATAGGTATTTACATCCGTCAGTGACTTATAATACAACTCTGAAACCAGTTTAAAAGGGCGTTCCCACATTTTAAAACTATAATCGTTGCTTAGTACAAAATGAATGGATTGTTGTGCTCTTACGTTAGGCTGAACCACGCCTTCAGCATCTCTAAGTTCTCTATAGAACGGCGGCTGATGGTACACGCCTCCTGAAACTCTGAAAACCATATCCTTTTCCCAATCTGGTTTTATAGCAAATTGTGCTCTAGGACTAAAGGTAGTTTGAGCAGACCCATTCACATTCCCGCCTGTAACTTCCCAATTATGGATTCGGACTCCAGCATTGTACCAAACTTCACTACTGCCTATCTTATCTTTTCTACTCCATTGCCCGTAACCCGAAAACCTATTGATCGCATTAAAATTGGTGGCTCGTACATTTTGGTACGGAACTAATGGCCCAGTGTATGGAGAGTAAGGCTGGTCATTTCTAGGTAAATCAAAAATTGGTGGGTTTATAGAAAAACCAGCAGAATCAATTACTTCCCACTCCACTACTCTATCCCGAATTGATTCACGGGTATATTTAACTCCCCATTCTAATTGGTTTTTCCTCCAGTCATGAAACCCCTTTATTTCGGCATTTACGATTAACGCATCCAAATCATTTCGCGCATGATTAAGTTGGCTACCAATGCCTCGGGTAAAAGCTACGTCGCCATAGGTTTCTGATCCAATATTCGCATCCACTTCGCCTAAACGATATTGGGCAAAAATATCAAAATGCTCTTGTTCTAAAGTATGAAAAACAGAACCAATGAATTTTAATGTAGAAGTATCCGTTGCTTTGAATGTTGTTTTAAAAGCACCAAAATAAGTATCGTATTTGTCCTTTTCTAAACCTTCATAATACACAGTAAGCGCCATCGGGTTATCTAAAGTTCCAAATTTGGTTTCTCTTGTTAATGGCTGGTATTGGTATTTATTTTGAGAGATGTTCCCTAGAAAACTCCATTGCCATTTTGCTGAAGCCTGATAATTGACATTCGTTTGTACGTCGACAAAGGCAGGAGTAAAATTAGTTTGCGTATCCTGGCTATTGACTAAAAGACTGTTGTTTCTATAGCGAAATCCAGTAATTGCTGTCCACTTTTTATTTTTTGAAATTGCATCTACTGACAGGCTTCCGCCAAGAAAACTCGCTTCAAGTGTAGCACCAAATTTTGTAGGCTTTCGATACGTAATATCTAAAACCGAAGACAATTTATCTCCAAATTTTGCTTGAAAACCACCTGCCGAAAACTCTACGTTTTGAACCAAATCCGTATTAGTAAAACTGAGCCCTTCCTGTTGTCCCGAGCGGATTAGAAAAGGACGATAAATTTCGATTTCATTTACATAAACCAAGTTCTCATCGTAATTTCCGCCTCGAACAGCATATTGCGTACTTAATTCATTATTCGAATTAACTCCAGGAAGTGTTTTTAAAATATTTTCGATACCGGCATTGGCTCCGGGAATTTTTCGAATAACCTCAGGTTCGATAGTGGTAATTCCCTGAACTTGCTTTTTATTGTTTGTAGTGACTATAATTTCACCCATTTGTTCTTCCCGATCATTCATAACCAAGTTGAACTCGTAGTCCTCAACTGTTTTTAAGGTAAGATAAACCGTTGCTTTCTTTAAAGAAACATGGCTAAAAACGATAGCTACTCTTTGGTTTAACGGCACCCTAACAAGATAAAATCCGTTTTCATTAGATTGTGTTATACTTCCTCCAGCTGTGACATTTACATTTTCTACTGGTTGATTCTTTATATCGAGAATCACTCCCTTGATGCGTGCGGATTGCGCAAGCACAGGCAAACTTATCCAAAAAGTAATAAAAACAATGATTATTTTATTGATACTCAAGATGTCTGTATATTATTATTTTTGACTTCTAAAAAATTGAGTTTCAAAGATAGTAGAATTTCCTACATTATCCGTGACAACCACTTTTAAATCATTAGCGCCTTCTGCCACAACACCATCACTAAAATTATGCGTAATTCTCCTTGTTTTATTATCATATTCAAATAAAATCCAGTTCCCATTTAAATAACCATTGTAGCTTTTTATTCCTGAACCACTATCATTAATTGAAAGTTGAATTGTTTTTTGGGTGCTTAACCATTTGCCTTCAATAGAGCTTCCAATAGAGATTGTAGGGGCAGCAGTATCCATTGCCAATGTGTATTTACCCAAAGACCTCACCTTGGTCGTAAATACATTATCTTTCCTAGAAGTACTATTGTAGCCTACTCGTCCACTTTTACTAATATCCGCAATGAACACTTTTTCCTTTTGACTATCCGTGTATTTATTATCCTCGATTGTAATTGCAAAATTGGAGTGAACAGGAACTGTATCGTCATGAAGATACAGGGTATCATCCTTAACATTAAAATTCATATCAAAATCTTCGTAAAAGGTTCCTGCTGGAAAGAAAACTGACATATTATTTTTAGTGAAATTGTTGTCTTTATTCACCTTTACAAAATAATTAGAAACTACTGGCTCCTTATCAATAATGGTTGCCGACAAGTCATAACTAATCGGAATAGAGATCTTTGTTGTATTCCCCTGAAAATCGGAAACTTCAATACGATAAACAGACGTTAAGTTAGGAACTACTGTAATAATACCGTTTGCGTCATCTGTTTTTATAAAACTCAATTTATAAGGATTCACCATAAATAGTTTCTGCACCCTTTGTGAAGTTGATTTATATCTTGGATAATCGATTAATGCATTGATATAGCGCATTTCATCAAATGAATAGGTATCTAATTGATACCCAAAATTAGCCTTTCCATTCAAGTACGTTTGCAATTTATAAATTCCGTTTCTATTACCTGAAACATTATCATAATCGACAGCTGTGATACCAAAACCTATCTTACCATTAGCCACAACCTTATTTGCTAAGTAGCTTCCATCCTTTTGCAAAGACAAATTTAATAACAACGGACGCTTCGATTGGTTTACCGAAGTTTTACTATCAACAGGATATACATAAACGGCCGAAACCGATGGTTTTTTAGTGTCTTTTACCTCTTTATCAAAACCAAACAGCATCGGGTTGATAATTTTCTCTGTTTTGTTGTCGCGAAATTCAAAATGCAAATGAGGCCCTTCTGACGACCCAGTATTACCGGTCAAAGCAATAGTTTGCCCTTTTTTGACAACCAACTCATTTGGTTTCAAAAACATTTCTATCTCAAATGATTTTTCTTTATAATGTGTTTTTTCAATATAATTTTCGATGACACCAACACCTTTTTGAAGATGACAATAAACAGATGTAAATCCATTTGGATGCGTTATATATATTGCCTTACCATTCCCGTAGGTAGAAATCTTTATTCGAGATACATAACCGTCTGCAACAGCATGCACTTCCAAACCCTCTCGCTGCAAGGTCTTAAAATCAAAACCTGCATGAAAATGATTGGGCCGCAATTCTCCAAAATTACCTGACAGCTGCATAGGAATGTCTAATGGAGGGCTAAAATAGTCCTTTGGATACTCTGTTTGTGCCATAATAGCGCTCGAAAACAACAGAAAAAAAAGTAAAAATCTCATGGTATTCATTTTTGCTAAGATAAAAAAAGTAATTTGTTCTTCTTTATAAAATAATACATTTTGTAACCATTTACATTACAACAATTTGATTATTTTCTAATAAAAAAACGAATAATATATTGTAATAATAAAAAGTAATACTAAATTTGTAATATTAAGTAATGAATAGGATAAATAATGAGTGTAATTGCAGAAATAATTGATACTCTTGAAAATAAAGTTGAAAAACTGATTCTAAAAATTAAACGTTTAGATCAAAATACTCAAGAATTAAAAATCGAATTAACAAAGTCTGCACACATCATACAAACTCAGTCAAACGAGATTGAAGCGTTAAAATCGCAATATGAGACACTTAAGATTGCCAACTCATTATTAGGCAGTGACGATAATAAAAGAGATACGAAGCTTAAAATAAATTCATTAATTCGGGAAATTGATTACTGTATAGCACAGCTATCTGATTAGTAAAACATATGGACGAAAAGCTTAAAATTAAGATATCAATTGCAGACAGAGTCTATCCATTAACGGTAGAACTTTCTCAGGAAGAGGGGCTTAGAAGTGCTTCTAAAAAAATTGATGTAATGATGAAGCAATTTGAAGAAAATTATGCTGTACGAGACAAACAAGATGTATTAGCCATGTGCGCTTTGCAATTTGCTTCTCAAGTAGAACAAAAACAAATAGATAATACTATCAATGGAGATGAGACTATTGAAAGAATTAAAAAATTGAATGCACTTTTAGATCAATATCTCGACAATTAAACGTTCTTTACAGAAACTAAGATACTGCCTACATTAGTTCACATTTGGTAAACTCAACACTAATAATTTAGAATGAGCAAATCATCACTACTAAAGCATGCCACGCCTAGGCGAGGAAACTTGAACAGTGAGTTAGCTCAAAACTTGTCATTTTCGAGTTTATTCAATCCACCTAATGTAGGCTTTTTTTATATATAAATTTTAACAAACATGGACATATTAACGATCGTTATTTCAGGAATTATAGGTATTGCAGCGGGTTTTGGAATCGCTAAAATTATAGAAAAAAGCAATATTTCTAATCTTATTAAAAACGCAAAAAAAGAAGCTTCATCCATCTTAAAAGATGCTAACCTAGAAGCTGAGAATATAAAGAAAGATAAAATCCTTCAAGCAAAAGAAAAATTTATTGAATTAAAATCAGAGCACGAACAAGTAATTCTGACTAGAGACAAGAAAGTAGCTGAAGTTGAAAAAAGAATCAGAGACAAAGAATCACAAGTTTCTAATGAATTATCGAAGGTAAAGAAAGTCAACGATGATTTTGAAGCAAAAACAACCGAATTCACTGCTAAAATTGAAGTTTTAGACAAAAGACAAGTAGAAGTTGACAAACTACATAAAAGCCAATTACAACAACTTGAAGTAATTTCAGGCTTATCTGCTGAAGACGCAAAAAATCAATTGGTAGAAGGTTTGAAAGCAGAAGCGAAGACTAAGGCGATGTCTCATATTCAAGATACAATTGAAGAGGCTAAGCTAACGGCACAGCAAGAAGCTAAAAAAATCATCATTAACACTATCCAAAGAGTTGGAACAGAAGAAGCGGTAGAAAACTGTGTATCTGTATTCAACATAGAATCTGACGATGTTAAAGGTAGAATTATTGGTCGTGAAGGACGTAACATTAGAGCACTAGAAGCAGCAACAGGAGTAGAAATCATTGTAGATGACACACCGGAAGCTATCATCCTTTCTTGTTTTGATCCTGTACGTAGAGAAATTGCACGTTTAGCTTTACACAAATTAGTAACGGACGGACGTATTCACCCTGCCCGTATTGAGGAAGTTGTTGCTAAAACAGCCAAACAAATTGACGATGAAATTATAGAAGTTGGAAAACGTACCGTTATAGATTTAGGAATTCATGGATTACACCCTGAATTAATAAAAGTAGTGGGACGTATGAAATACCGTTCTTCTTACGGACAAAATTTATTGCAACACTCCCGTGAAGTTTCTAAACTTTGTGGAATTATGGCAGCAGAATTAGGGCTGAATGTGAAATTAGCTAAAAGAGCTGGTTTATTACATGATATCGGTAAAGTGCCAGATGCAGAAAGTGATTTACCTCACGCATTATTAGGAATGCAATGGGCTGAAAAATATGGTGAAAAAGAAGAAGTATGTAATGCTATCGGAGCCCACCACGATGAAATAGAAATGAAATCTCTATTGTCTCCAATAATCCAAGTTTGTGATGCCATTTCAGGTGCAAGACCGGGTGCAAGAAGACAAGTATTAGACTCTTATATTCAACGTTTGAAAGACTTAGAAGAAGTAGCTTACGGATTCACTGGTGTTAAAAATGCTTATGCAATTCAAGCTGGTAGAGAACTAAGAGTTATTGTAGAAAGCGAAAAAGTATCTGACGATAATGCAGCTACACTATCTTTTGAAATTTCACAAAAAATTCAAACAGAAATGACTTATCCAGGTCAGGTTAAAGTAACAGTAATTAGAGAAACAAGAGCAGTAAATATTGCTAAATAATAATTACAGCAATTAATATATAGTCTCGGTATGACTCACTTATGTGAATCATACCGAGACTATTTTTTATCCACATAACGACTAACTAAATACTGAATACTATTTTCTCGGATGAAAGTTATTAATCACTTCCGTTAAAAATTTCCGATCAAGATGCAAATAGATCTCTGTTGTAGTAATCGACTCATGTCCAAGCATCAATTGAATAGAACGCAAGTCAGCACCATTTTCAAGAAGATGAGTTGCAAAAGAATGCCGAAAGGTATGTGGACTTATTTTTTTATGCAATTCTATCTTAACAGCTAAATTTTTGATAATGGTGAAAATCATGGCTCTTGTGAGTTGGCCTCCTCTCCTATTCAAAAACAAAACATCACCATGCTCTTTCTTTACATTCAGATGGATTCTAATGGCATCTTTATAGATATGAATGTATTTTTGTGCTAATTCACCTATAGGCACAAAACGCTGCTTATTTCCTTTCCCTGTGACTTTAATAAAGCCCTCATCAAAGAACAAATCGGAAATCTTTAAAGACACTAATTCTGAAACCCGAAGACCGCAGCCATAAAGAGTTTCTAGCATCGCGCGATTGCGTTCCCCTTCATTTGAAGTCAAATCAATTGCCTTGATCAACGCATCAATTTCTTCAATCGATAATGTATCCGGTAATTTCCTACCCGTTTTGGGTGATTCAATTAATTCCAAAGGATTGTCCATTCGATAATCTTCAAAAATCAAGTAACCGAAAAAACTTTTCAGACCTGATATAATCCGAGCCTGGGAGCGCGGGTTAACTTGACTGGAAACTGCATATATAAATTGCTGCACTGTTTCCTCCCCGATCTTAAGTGGCGAAACTTCTATTCTATTTTCACTGAGAAATAAGCACAACCTTTCGATATCAAAAGAATAATTTTCTATCGTATTTTTTGACAAACCTCGCTCAATCTTTAAATAGGACTGATAATTTTTGATATATGAATTCCAACTCATATTACAAAGTAAAGCCTTTTTTACACATAAAAAAACCTCCCAAAACTAGAGGTGCTTAAATAGACTAATCAAAAAAAAACGAATCTATAATCGGAGGATAATTACCAATTCCGATAAAGCATTTTTTTTTTTGCTTAAAGCATATAAAATTTCGATAAATAAAACTTACAGAATCAAAAACAATATACCCCTTCAACTTACTGATCACCATATTTTTATTAATTTTAAAAATTAGTAACCTTAAAATATAAATTTCATTTTTTTATCATAAAACCCTAAATGCCAACAATTAACAATTTTTAGCAACCAGTTTTACAGTACCCTAATAGTCATTTGAAAAACTATAGCACAATACTTTTTTAATTTACGGCTCAGTATTTGATTTATCGACAATGTTATAAAAAAAAAAATAAAGAAAAGTGAAAGGCAATATTTATACTATTAAAGTGTTATAAATTGCAGCTTCAAATTAGAAAACATTACTTAAATACAATTTTATGAAAAAAACAATCTTTGCTGCCGTAGTGTTACTCGCTATGTCTGCTTCCGTTCAAGCTCAATTAGTAAAAATCGGAATTAAAGGCGGATTAAATTACGCTAATCAAAATGGTTCAGATATCACGATAAACAGCACTAATTATCAAACTTCTGCGATCACTAGTTATCATGCGGGTTTAGTGGCTGAAATTAAACTGGTAGACAGCTTCGCAATACAACCTGAACTATTGTACTCTACACAAGGAGCTACCTACAAAAATGCTGTGGAAGAATTTCAAAACGAACTAGGATATTTATCAATTCCGGTCATGGCCAAAATCTATTTGAATAAAGTAGTAAGCCTTGAATTAGGACCACAAGCTTCCTTTTTATTAAGCGAAAGAAATAATTTTGATGTGAAGGATGCCAATACATTTGACTTTGCTGCTAATGCAGGACTTGGCTTTAAAATTACAAAGAGTTTCTTCCTTGAAGGTCGTTATAGCTTAGGATTAACCGAAGCTTCTAAGGATGCACAGGTAAAAAACTCAGTAGTACAAGTTTCTGCTGGATTCCTTTTCTAAAAGAATTAAAACAATTTTAAAAAAACCGTTCTATAATTAGAACGGTTTTTTTATTTTTACAAAAACAACAACTATGAAAATTTGCATCATTAATGGCCCAAATTTAAACTTATTAGGAAAAAGGGAACCTGAAGTTTATGGCAGTCTTACTTTTGAAGAATATTTCACCACAATACAAATAAAATTTCCAAATGTAGAATTCAGCTATTTCCAGAGCAACATCGAAGGAGAACTAATCGATACAATTCAGGAATATGGCTTTAGCTATGACGGAATTATTTTAAACGCTGGTGCCTATACACATACTTCAATTGGCATTGGTGACGCTATTAAAGCCATCACGACTCCTGTTATCGAAGTACATATTTCAAATACCTTCTCACGTGAAAGTTTTAGACATCAATCTTATATTTCAGGAAATGCAAAAGGAGTTATCCTAGGATTTGGATTACAAAGCTATGAATTAGCTGTACAGTCATTTTTGTAGAAAACATCAAAAAATTCCTATAAATATTTAACAAATTATTAATACACTAGTTTTAAACATCTTATATTTTTGTGAAAGAAAAAACTTTCATGAAAAACTATACTCTATTTTTATTTTCTTTAATTTCTATTTCCAACTTTGCACAAATTAAAGGAACAGTAACGGACTCCGCTGGAAATCCACTCCCATTTGTATCGATATTTGAAGAAGATACCTATAATGCAACGACCTCTAATGATCAGGGTATTTATGAATTGAATATAAAAACTGCAGGAACTCATTCGGTAGTTTTTCAATATTTAGGTTATAAAACTCAAAAAACCACCGTTCAGACAAAGGGTACTCCATTCACTTTGGATGTTAAAATGCAAGAGGAGAGTTTTTTTTTGAATGAAGTAGTAATCAATACCAAACACAATCCAGCACTTGCAATCATAAGAAATGCAATTGAAACTAGAAAAGAGAATACTGAGAAGACGGCACGTTTCAAGGCCGACTTCTATTCAAGAGGTATTTTCAAACTCAAAAATGCCCCTAAAAAAATATTTGGTCAGAAAATTGGTGACATGAATGGTGCCTTAGACTCCACAGGAACCGGTATTATTTCATTATCAGAAACATTTTCTAAAATTACTTTTGAGAAACCTAATAATTTAAAAGAATTGGTAACCGCTTCGAAAGTAAGCGGAAAAGATAAAGGATATAGCTACAATACAGCAAGATCTTCTTTTTACGACTTCTATGACAACAATGTGAATTTTGGCATTAATATGATTTCACCCATTGCTGACAATGCTTTCAATTACTATGATTTTAAATTAGAAGGCACCTTCAATGACGAAAACAACCAAACAATAAATAAAGTAAAAGTCATCCCAAAACGTGATAACGAACCCGTATTTGAGGGATACATTTACATTGTAGAAGATTCTTGGGCCATTTATGCGATAGATTTAGATATAAAAGGCTATCGAATGAAAGAAGAGTTTATTGATACAATGACGATCAAACAAAACTTCAGCTATAATAAAAACAATAGAATATGGACTAAAAACACGCAAAGCCTAGATTTTACTGCTGGAGCTTTTGGTATAAAATTTACGGGGAAATACACTTATGTATACAGTAATTATAAGTTCATGAATGCATTTGACAAAAAAACATTTACTAATGAAATTACGACCGTAGAAATAAATTCAAACAAAAAAGACACTGTCTTTTGGAACAGCAGCAGGCCTATTCCTTTGACATTCGAAGAAAGCAATGACTACATTAGAAAAGACAGTATATACAAGGTGCGAAATTCTAAAAAATATTTAGATTCGATAGATCAAAAGGGGAATAAATTTAAAGTATTGAAACTAATTACCGGCTACACCTATAGAAACAGTATGGAAAAACAAACTTTCAACTATGACGGTTTATTTAACCTAAGCTCACTAAGTTTTAATACCGTTCAAGGACTAAATTTAGACTCTGGGTTTTCATTCACTGACTGGAGCGCGAATGAAAAAGGAAAGTATACATCTATAAAAACAACCTTTAATTACGGGTTTTCAGAAGAGCGCTTACGAATCACAGGAATGTTTACACATCGATTCAACAAACAGAACTATGCAAATATTGGCGTTTCCGGAGGAAGCACAGTAAAACAATTCAATGAAAATCTACCCATAACTAATATTATCAACTCTATCAGCTCTTTGTATTTTAAAAATAATTACATGAAATTATACAATTTAGAATTTGCTAAAATAAGCTATAGTCAAGATATTGCAAACGGGATAAATTTAATTGGAAAAATAGAATATCAGCAGCGAAAGCCATTGCGCAATACAACTGACTTTTCATTCTTCCACAAGGATGATTTATACTCTTCAAATAATCCGTTAGCCCCAAATGATTTTATGACAGATCCTTTTCAAGAACATCATTTAATAAAGGCGACTTTGAATACAAAGATTAATTTTGGCAACAAGTATTCCTCACGACCGGACGGCAAATTCAATATTCCAAACAAAAAATACCCCACATTATTTGTAGCCTATGAAAAAGCATTCGCTGGAAGCGAGAAAAAATATGAATTTGACCACATCAGTTCGCGACTCTCGTATGTATCCACTATAGGCAATAAAGGAATTTTTTCAATGAATGTAAAAGCGGGGAAATTTTTTAACGGCGATAATATCTCGTTTGTGGATTACAAACATTTTAACGGGAACCAAACACACATTGGACAAACAGATAGGTACTTGAATGTGTTTAATTTACTGCCTTATTATTCGAATAGTACTAACGACAGTTATTTTGAAGCGCATATGGAACACAATGACCAGGGCTATATTATGAATAAAATCCCTCTATTGAACAAATTAAAATCTACTATGAATATAGGATTTCATACACTAGCCATCCCAAACACAAAACCGTATTCTGAATTCACAGTTGGTCTTGACAATCTTGGTTTTGGTAAATTTAAAATGTTTAGAGTTGATTATATTCGCCCGTATCAAAATGGGTTTAAAGGCGAAGGAGTAGTTTTTGGATTGAAATTTTTGGATGTACTAGAATAAAAAAAATATTTTGGATAAATAAAAGACCAAGTTCCATTTTAAAAATAGGGCTCGGTCTTTAATCATTTCTGAAAAAATTACTTGTATTTATCTGGTTCCACATGTATCAACACATGTCCTAATTCAGGAAGTTCTTTTAAGAGTCTATCTTGTAACTTATGAGAGATATCATGTCCTTCTCTAACTGAAATATTGCCACTTACAATTGCATGTAAGTCTACGTGATATTTCATTCCGGCTTTTCTGATGAAACATTTTTCCGTATCAATAACCCCTTCAACCTGAGCTGACACTTCTCTAATCTTTTCAATTAAATCATCATATACATGTTCGTCCATTATCTCCCCGAGGGCTGGTCTAAAAATAAGATACGCATTAAACAGAATAAATCCTGAAGCAAAAAGTGCCGCCCAGTCATCTGCCGACTCATATCCTTTTCCTAATAATAGTGCGACTGAAATCCCAATAAACGCGGCAACAGAAGTAATTGCATCACTCCTATGATGCCAGGCATCTGCTTTTAATGATGAACTATTAGTTTCTATACTTCTTCTCATCACTAACCTAAAAGAATACTCTTTCCAAATAATAATTGCTCCTAGAACCAGAAGTGTCCAGGATTGTGGTAATTCATGAGGTGTTTGAATATTTGAAATACTCTCATAAGCAATAATAGTAGCCGAAGTTATCAGAAAGCCAACCACTATAAAGGTAATTAATGGCTCGGCACGACCATGCCCGTATGGATGATTCTTATCCGCTGGTCTGTTAGAATATTTGATTCCAAACAATACCAAAAACGAAGCAAAAATATCCGTTGTAGACTCAATAGCATCAGCAATTAAGGCATATGAATTGCCAAAAAAGCCTGCCATCCCTTTAATAAGGGCTAAGCAGGCATTTCCAATGATACTAAAGTAAGTTGCTTTTACAGCAGTTTGTTCATTCGTCATTACTTGTTGTTACATTTTTTTATTCAACGCGAACAATATTCGCGCCAATAGCTCTTAATCGTTCGTCAATTCTTTCATAACCACGATCAATTTGCTCAATATTTTGTATTGTACTTGTTCCTTTTGCTGAAAGCGCTGCAATCAATAAAGAGATACCCGCACGAATATCTGGAGAAGACATCGTTGTCGCTTTCAATTGTGATTGAAAATCATGCCCCATTACTACAGCTCGATGTGGATCACACAACATAATTTTTGCCCCCATATCGATTAATTTATCGACAAAGAACAAACGGCTTTCAAACATTTTTTGGTGTATTAAAACATCTCCTTTAGCTTGCGTTGCCACAACTAAAACAATACTCAGTAAATCAGGAGTAAATCCAGGCCAAGGTGCATCTGCGACGGTAAGAATAGAACCGTCAATATCTGTTTTAATTTCGTATCCATTTTCATGAGACGGGATATAAATATCATCTCCTCTACGTTCTAATGTAATACCAATTTTTCTAAATGTACTTGGAATTACTCCCAGGTTATCCCAACTTACATTTTTAATAGTAATTTCACTTTTAGTCATTGCGGCTAATCCAATCCAACTCCCAATTTCAATCATATCAGGAAGAATTCTATGCTCACATCCACCAAGGCTTTCAACTCCTTCAATAGTTAATAAGTTTGAGCCAACTCCAGTGATTTTAGCCCCCATAGAGTTTAACATCTTACAAAGCTGTTGCAAATAAGGTTCACAAGCAGCATTATAAACCGTTGTTATTCCTTTTGCCAGTACAGCAGCCATAACAATATTTGCTGTTCCAGTTACAGAAGCTTCGTCCAGTAGCATATCAGCACCTGTCAAGCCATCTGGAGCTTCAACACCATAAAAATGATCTTCTCTATTGTAACGGAATTTTGCACCTAAGTTAATAAAACCTTCAAAGTGTGTATCTAATCTTCTTCTTCCTATTTTATCACCACCCGGCTTAGGAATATATCCTTTTCCGAAACGAGCCAAAAACGGACCAACAATCATAATAGAACCACGTAGTGACCCTCCCTCTTTCTTGAATGCTTCTGTTTCAAGATACTCAACATTAACATCGTCAGCTTGAAAAGTATAAGAACCAGAACCATTTTTTTGGATTTTCACACCTAAATTCCCTAGAAGTGTTATCAATTTATTGATATCAATAATATCCGGAATATTATTAATTGTTACTTTTTCAGGAGTTAAAAGAACAGCACATAAAATCTGTAATGCTTCGTTTTTTGCTCCTTGTGGAGTGATTTCACCTTTTAGTCGAATGCCTCCTTCTATTTTGAAAATTCCCATATGATTGTAGTAAGATTTATGTAATACATTTAAAACTGTTCGGATTTACTTAGAGAGTTACTCTACAATCCGTACCCTATTTTAAAGCATTACTATTTCTGATTATTATTGTTTTTTGTATATGTTTTTGATTTGCCTGTTTTTGTGTTTTTATTGCTTTGAATTTTTGGTTGGCCAACCGGCAAAATTTTATTAGATATTCGCTTATTCGTTCGCAATAAATCAGATGTACTGATCAATTCCTCCGCACTTTGAATCATGTTTAATTTACCATCCGAAAGTTCATATAAGTGCTCAAAAATCACGTCATCTTTAACGGTATCTTTATTCCAACTTAAGTAGGATTTTTTCATGTGGTTTGCGATCACTTTAACCAACGCATTTTTCATGTCTCCATCATCCCATTTATTGGCAACATCAATCATATACTTAATGTTGTTACCGTAATACCTGTATTTTGGAAAATTCTGAGGGTATTGTAACACGTCCGGTTTTAGCTGTAAAACTTCACGTGATGGTATAGGATACGGTGACTCTACATCTAATTTAAAATCAGACATAATAAAAAGCTGATCCCATAGTTTATGTTGAAAATCCAATACATCACGAAGATGGGGATTCAAACTACCCATTACTTGAATGATATATTTTGCAGCTTTATTTCGCTCTTCTGCATCCTCAATTGCAGTTGCCTGCTCTATAAGTTTTTGTAGATGACGACCATATTCAGGAATAATTAAATGCGATCTCTCTGCATTATATTCTAAATGGTGAACGACATCGTTCGCAATCTCTTTTTGGTATTTTGAATTCATAAGTGAATTTAATTTTGAATCTATGTTACAGCCTGATATAAAGAAAGAACAAGTTAAGTATTTGTATTTGCTTTAATCAGTCTCTTCCCTATTTATAAGGAAACGATACCTTTAATTGTAGAAACTTCTAGGTATTTATCAACTATTTCTTGAGAATCCTTAACCTGAACATCAACTGATATACTGGTAAACTTTCCTGTTTTGGATTTTGTCGTTTTAATAACGGCGCCCATACAGTCAAAAGCCTGTTCTACTCTAACAATGTTATCATTTTCAGAAGGCACAATAAATTTAAACAAATATAAAGCAGGCCAGGTATTACTCATATCCAACTCCACTTTTAATCTAGTATAAAATTCTTCGGTGTTTTTATCCATTTTATATTTAAAATAATAATAGCAAATATACGGTTTCAAATGTAAATTACGAATTATCAATTATTAAATTTTACCGAAAACTATTATTTTAATGGTAATGATTTTTTCGATTTCCAATAAGTTTGAGTACTTTTGCGCCTTATTTCCAAAAAGTGCAGAAAGAAATCATAGTAATTATCGGCGGTCCAGGAACAGGAAAAAGTACTATTATCGATGGATTAATAGACAAAGGCTTTTGTTGTTACCCAGAAATTTCCAGAGAAGTAACCTTAGAGGCAAAAAAACAAGGTATCGAGCAATTATTTCTCGAAAAGCCATTATTATTCAGCGAACTACTTCTTGAAGGAAGAAAAAAACAATTCGTTGATGCACAGAATGAACCGCATGAAGTTGTTTTTATTGACCGCGGAATTCCTGATGTTTTGGCATATATGCATTATATTGGAGACAGCTACCCTGCTTCTTTTGATGCGATTTGCAGAGAACACATTTATAGTAAAATTTTCATTCTTCCTCCCTGGGAAGAAATTTATGTGAGTGATGAAGCCCGCTATGAAAACTACGAACAGGCTAAATTGATCCAAAATCACCTGATAGAAACCTACGAAGGCTATGGCTATTCTCTTACTGAAGTTCCCAAAGACACTATAGATAACAGAATTCTTTTTATATTAGATGAAATTTCTAAGTAATTAGTTGTTTAAGTCAGGAACTATGAATCATTGATTTATAATTCAAAATTTGTAATCAAAATTCATAATTGATGTCAGAAGCATTACAAATCCTAAAAAAATACTGGAAACACGATTCCTTTAGGTCGCTACAAAACGAAATCATTGACTCCGTTTTAAGCGGTCAGGATACCTTTGCATTGATGCCAACTGGCGGAGGTAAATCAGTATGTTTTCAGATTCCTGCAATGATGAACGAAGGAATTTGTTTAGTAGTTTCCCCATTGGTAGCTTTAATGAAAGATCAGGTTGCCAATTTGCAAAAGCGAAACATCAAAGCAATCGCATTGACAGGCGGAATAAAATCAGACGAAATGATTGACCTGTTAGATAATTGCCAATTTGGAAATTATAAATTTCTCTATTTATCTCCTGAGCGACTACAGTCAGACTGGATTTTGGACAGAATAAAAAATCTTCCCATCAATTTAATCACCATCGATGAAGCACATTGTGTATCGCAATGGGGACATGATTTTCGGCCAGCTTATTTAAAAATTTCCAACTTAAAAACACATTTTCCTAAAGTTCCATTTTTGGCTTTAACAGCAACCGCGACACCTAAAGTTAAAGAAGATATCATCAACGAACTCGGTTTAGAAGAACCGCAGCTTTTTGAAAAATCATTTGCAAGGAAAAATATAGCTTATATGGTTTTTGAAGTGGAGGACAAACTCTTTCGAATCGAGCAAATTCTAAAGAAAAACCCTCAATCCTCAATAATCTATGTTCGAAACAGAAAATCCTGTATCGAAATTTCATCACAATTACAATCCTTAGGATTTAAAGCCACTTATTATCACGGCGGACTGACCTCAAGGGAGAAAGATAAGAATATGCAACTTTGGATGGAAGACAAAGTGCAAGTGATTGTCGCTACAAATGCATTTGGGATGGGGATTGACAAAGCAGACGTTAAAACCGTAATTCACATTCAGCTACCAGAAAATCTTGAGAATTACTATCAGGAAGCAGGACGATCTGGCAGAAATGGAGATAAAGCATTTGCCGTGCTACTCACAAACCCTTCAGATATTAAACAGGCCGAAAATCAGTTTATCCACATTCTCCCTGACAAAAAGTTTCTGAACGAAATGTATAACAAACTATGTAATTTTTTCCAGATTGCATACGGAGAAGGAATCAACGAAAGATTCTCTTTTAATTTGAATCAATTTTGTTTAAAATATAAGTTTCCAGTTTTAAAAACATACAATGCAATGCAGTTTTTAGACCGACAAGGAATCATTACACTGTCACAAGAATTTTCAGAAAAGATTTTGTTACAGTTCATTATTCCTTCTAAAGAGCTAATTCGATACATGAGTTTGAATCGTAACGACGAGGAAATCATTTTGGCCATTCTAAGAACTTACGCCGGAATTTACGAAACGCAAACTGCCTTTAACTTACAATTAATTGCAAAAAAATCAAAGCATACTGAAGCTCAAGTACTGGCGGTTTTACAAAAATTAAAAGAAAAAGACATTGTTGATTATCAATCAAAAAACAATGATGCCTCTTTAATTTTTAATGAAATTAGGGAAGACGAAAGAACTATTTCCCGCGTTTCTAAATATTTAGAAAATCAAAACCAACTTAAAAAAGACCAACTTAAATCAGTATTGCATTACATTAGTGAAGAAAAAGTCTGCAAAAGCAAATTGATCCTGAGCTATTTTGGCGAAAAAACGGATACTGATTGTGGCATATGCTCCTACTGTATTACTAAAAAAAATAAGAAAACAGATAGTTCTAGTCTTTCAAACGAAATAATCAGTTTACTGAAAATTGCCGATTTAAATTCGAGAGAAATTGAAAATAAAACAAATAAAAAATCAGACGATATTATCTTTGTGCTGCAACAGCTTTTAGAAAATGAACGTATACTGATAAAGTCAAACAATAAATATACCTTAAAACTATAATGGAAAAATTAAGAATCGTATTTATGGGAACACCAGAATTTGCCGTTGGCATTTTGGATACTATAATCAAAAATAATTATACAGTTGTCGGGGTCATTACTGCCGCCGATAAACCAGCAGGTCGTGGCCAAAAATTAAAATATTCTGCAGTAAAAGAATATGCGCTTGCTAACAATTTAAGACTATTACAACCAACAAATCTTAAAGAGGAATCGTTCTTAGCCGAATTGAAATCTCTGAATGCTAATTTGCAAATTGTTGTAGCCTTTAGAATGCTACCAAAAGTAGTCTGGGAAATGCCCGAATTAGGCACCTTTAATCTACACGCATCGCTTCTACCCAATTATCGTGGGGCTGCGCCAATAAACTGGGCAATAATAAATGGAGAAACAAAAACAGGAGTCACTACTTTTTTCATTGACGACAAGATTGACACTGGCGCGATGATTATAAGTTCAGAAATTGAGATTGATCCAAATGAAAATGCAGGGCACTTGCACGACCGTTTAATGCATTTGGGCAGTGAAACCGTTATAAACACTTTGGAACTAATTGAAAAAGGAAATGTAACAACCACTATTCAAACCGATTCATCTGAAATTAAATCGGCATTTAAACTTAACAAAGAAAATTGTAAAATCGATTGGACAAAATCAACTTCAGAAATCAATAGCCTAATTAGAGGCTTGAGTCCGTATCCAACTGCATGGTGTGTATTTTCAGACAAAAATGAAGAATGGAATGTAAAAATCTATGATGCTAAAATACTACTTGAAGATCATGATTTAGATACCGGTAGTATGGTTTGCACCAAGAAAGAAATGAAAATTGCAGTAGAAAATGGCTTTATTCAGGTTCTAAGTTTACAGTTTCCTGGCAAAAAGAAGATGACAACACCTGAATTCCTCAATGGAATCACGTTTTCTGCCAACGCAAAAGTCTACTAACCTCAATAAAACAGGGTGGTTTTTACAAATCACAACAAATAATAGTGGTTTTATGAACAAAAAAAATAAGTTATCAACAAAACGTGCTAAAATCCACTTAAACACTTGCGAGGAAGGGATTTCCTGCTAAATTTGTGTATTAACAATTTTTTATAACCAACAATTAATAACTATTATTATGAACAAATCAGAATTAATCGATGCTATCGCTGCTGATGCAGGAATCACAAAAGCAGCTGCAAAATTAGCTTTAGAGTCATTTCTAGGAAATGTAAGTGGAACTTTGAACAAAGGTGGTAGAGTATCTCTAGTAGGTTTCGGATCATGGTCAGTTTCAGCAAGAGCAGCAAGAGATGGTAGAAATCCTCAAACAGGAAAAACTATTCAAATCGCAGCTAAGAACGTTGTAAAATTCAAAGCAGGTGCAGAATTAGAAGGTGCAGTAAACTAATTGTAAGTTTTAAAACCTATTATAATAAAAACCTTCCTGATGGGGGGTTTTTTTTTGTCTTTAAACGATTTTATTTGGTTTTTTCTCTTATTTATTCTTAAATTTATTAAAAAAATTACGGTATTATGATTTCAGAAAAATTAATAAAAGGACAACTACTTATAGCAGAGCCTTCTATAATTGGAGATCTATCATTTAATAGATCTGTAATTTTATTAGCAGACCACGATAAGGACGGATCAGTAGGTTTTATCATAAACAAACCATTGAAATACACGATCAATGATCTACTCCCAGAAATTAATGCCTCTTTTAAAATTTATAATGGAGGACCGGTTGAGCAAGACAACCTTTATTTTATCCACAATATCCCCGAATTAATACCAAATAGTATAGAAATATCTAATGGCATCTATTGGGGCGGAGATTTTGAGTCTACAAAAGCACTAATCAATAACGGAAAAATAAACAAAAACAATATCCGTTTCTTTTTAGGCTACACAGGCTGGGAAGAGAATCAATTAGAGATGGAAATGGCGTCAAACTCATGGATTATTGCTCCAAATAGTTATAAAAATAAAATCATCGGCAAGTCCTCAGCACATTTCTGGAAAGAACAAATATTAGAATTAGGAGGCGACTATATGATTTGGTCTAACGCTCCAGAAAACCCCTATTTAAATTAAGTTGCACTTACTACTTCATTTAATTTTTCCAATAATACTTTTGCCAAGACAACATCAAACTCTTTTTTTCTGTATTTTGTTATAGGTTGTATTCCTTTTATCACGTTTGTAATAAACAACTCATCTGCTTTTTGTAAATCAAAAGGGGAAATCACCTCTTCTACTACCTCTAAATTGTCCACCTTTTTAGCGAATTCCAAAATCTGTTTTCTCATAACGCCATTTAAACAACCTTCAGAAACTGGAGGAGTAATCAATTTACTGCCCGTTAGCATAAAAATATTCCCTTGAATTGCTTCTACAACATTTTTACTATCGTTTAATAGTAAGCAGTTATCATATCCGTTTTCACTAGCAAAAATACTTGCGGTAATATTTAGAATTCTATTTGTTGTTTTTATCGAAGAAAGCAATTGTTTAGTCACATAAAAATCTTTAAACAAATCTACTTCATAGTTCTCCTGACTGAATGAATAGAGCCTTTCTTCTATTCCGATCGTATGAATCAAATAAGAGACTGTATTAATTTGCGGTAAATAATACCCGCCATCGTTCCTAAAAACAGTAATTCTAGCACGAGAGGAGCTTGACAACGAATTATTAGCCGCTACAGAGAGAATTTGCTCTTCAAGGTATTCCATAGTGAAATTCATAGGAATTTCCATTCTAACGACACGCATGGACGCCATTAACCTAAAATAATGATCTTCTAAAAAAAGAATTTTAGAGTTTACGATTTTAACCGTTTCAAAAACGGCATCGCCATATAAAAAAGCACGATTCTGTGTCAATATATTACTATCCTGAGATACTATAGTTCCATTAAAATTAATCATAAAAAAAGCCCTAAATTTAGTTTAGGGCAAATGTAAGTTATAATATACAATTTTACTATACAGATCCAATTAGATGTTTTAAGTCTGATATTTGATTTTCCCATAGCTGCGTTGCTTCATCAACTTCATCTTTTTCAGCAAAGTCAACCACCATTAAAGAAACATCTTTGGTTAATTCATCAACTAAAATATGAAGCTCAAAAAAATACTCTGTATCCTTACCATCACCGTCCACCCACTTAAACTTCACTTTTTCGCCTGATTTCTTTGAGGCAAGCCTAGCTTTCTCCTCAGAATCATTCCATATAAACGTAAAAAACTCACCTCGAGAATTCACATTATCTGCAAACCACTCCGACAATCCAGATGGAGTCGAAATATATTGATACAATAATTGAGGAGAAGAGTTTATGGGGAACTCTATTTCGTAACGTACTTTTAAATCCATGAGCTACATTTATATTTTTTTCGAATATATAGAATATAATGCCATAAAAAAAACGTTTTTAAAAATATTTTTTTTTCTTTGATTTTTGCTTGTATGCTCTAAAATAATTTTTATATTTGCACCCGCGTTCAGGGATTGTTATTCTTTGAACATTTGGCGAGGTAGCTCAGTCGGTTAGAGCGCAGGATTCATAACCCTGAGGTCACGGGTTCAACTCCCGTCTTCGCTACATACAGACCCTTAAACATCAATTGCTTAAGGGTTTTTTTATTGGAATTCATTCCTCACTCCGTGAGGAATTTGAGTGAGGAATTTACAACAACAACAACCTACAACCCTCATAATGTGAACAATACATAACCAGACCTCGAGTCCAGCCCCAGTCGTCCTTTTTTCCAAAGAAAAAACATAATACAGTTTTGCTGGATTGACCTGATAAGTAAAAAATGTTTAGATCAAAACAAAAGCTTTGGTAAAACGAATTTTCGATTGCTTAATTAAATATTTTGGTTTAATACTCTGTATAGGTTATTAAGGACGAAACATAACCTTAACGTAAATTATCTAAGATCAAAATTACAAAAATCTTAATGTGCTTAAATATCTGCGTACACATTACTCCAATTAGCATATAAAATATTTTACCGATTGAAGGATAAGCTTTGCATTATTTAATCATACTGGTAATTGTATAAACAATCCATACCTAAAAAAAAGCAACTTCACCGCATTATATATAATTCATAAAAATAATGACTTATAAAATGATCAGTGAAGATAAAAAAACAATAGAAGTATGGAAAATTGTACCAAATTTTGAAAATTACGAGGTATCGTCATTTGGGAAATTGAGAAATAAACACAAGCGACAACTAAAAGGATCAGTTCAAAAAGACCATGGAAAATTTAATAAAACAAGAGTAATCTATAATTTAAGAAAGGATGGGAGAAAGTATAGAATGTATGGGTCTCGGTTAGTTGCAGCAGCATTCCTAAATCTAGATTTGAGAAATAAAACAAGTATTGTTGATCATATAGATAATAATAGTATGAATAATAACAAAGACAATTTACAAATTATTTCAAACAGAGAAAACACCACGAAAGACGCTAAAAACAAATATGGTTACACTGGGATCACAAAAAACGGCAAAGGTTTCAGAAGTTACATTTGTATTGATGGTTGTCAGAGAAATTTAGGGACATTTAAAACGCCGATACTTGCTCACCAAGCATACTTAAAAGCGTTGAAAGAATTATAATTCTTTTTAATGTAGGTAATTGATGAATAATAATGCGATTATGTAATTTTTTTTTCGTCTTAAAAATTATTTTAGAATTTTAGAAAACGCAACTCAAAGAGGAATAAACGCTCAATAAATTCCGAAGTATCATATAGTTTAGCCCTTAATAGTCCGGAGTGTTATTTGAAATTTCAAACTTAAATATTTGAGATATGAAATACAAGAAATGGAATTTAACTTAGAAGCTAGAAATAATAGCTGCTTCATAAGAAATTTATCTTCTAGAAATTTGCCCTAAGTATGACTTGAGCACGGGAAGCTTGTATAGCTAGAAGAAAAAATATGAGCACAAAGGACAGGCTAGATTAAAAATATCCTCGCAAATCTCTTTGTTTTTTAAGTAGGCATAAATTCAAACAAACATAATGAAATTATACGATTTAATTAATTTAGCTTTCATTTAAACCAAAAATTATTTTTTTTGTTTAAAAACTACCACTAAAACATATAATGTAGTTACTACATGCAAACAATCAGTTCATACACCATCGATAACTTACTTTAATTCACCTATTGCTAATGGTCCTTTTTATTTTTTAATTAGATTTCATTTACAGTCCCTCCTATATAACTATTCCTATCAACAGTAATTTTTTTACAAGGAGTTTCGAATAATCAAAGCACTCTCATTCTCAATTTGTTCTTTTTTACCTTTGAGAATCATTTGCGCTAGAATTTTCCCCATTGCTTCAAAGTTTGTGGAAATAGTCGTAATTCCATTTTCAACAATTTTTTTCAATGGAGTTTCGTTATATGAAACAATCCCGTAATCACTACCTAATTTTAGGTTTTGGAGCTTTGATTTTTCAATCACGCTTACTAAATCACGATCAGTCGGAATAACATACACTTCGCCCTTTTTTAGTTCTCTATTTTTAAAATCTGAAATTATTTCATAGCTAAAATTGTGGTCTTTACAAAAATTTTCAAAACCAATTTTCATTCCTAATGGTTCTCGAAATCCAGGAAATATTAAGATAATTTTTTTGTATTTATTTAATCTAGATTTTCCTTTAAGTAAGCCATTGTAGATGTCTTTAAGGTGGTTTTGGTATATCGCAGGATACAATTTTAAATCAGGATTTGTTTGGTCTAATATGTAAACATCGTTAACCGGTAGGGTTTTTATAACGGATGCTGCCTCAACTAAATTGGTGGGCATTATAATATATTTAGTATAGTTTCCATTGCTTTCATTTATTAGTTTTTTAAAAACTTGGATGTTAAAATGATGAAAAAAGATGTCAACTTGGGCCTCTTTTCCTATGTTTTCCAAAAAAGAGTTGTAGATGTCTTCTTTAAAGATATTTAGCTCTTCAAATAATAAGAAAATCCTGTGTTTAGTGCTTATTTCAGTGCTTTTTACGTAGTACCCTTTTCCGAGAATAGCATAGATTATTCCTCTTTTTTTTAATTCTTCATACGCCTGTAAAACAGTGTCGCGGGACAATGAGAATTCTAAGCATACTTTGTTTATAGAAGGTAATTTTTCATCTTTTTTTAGTTTGCCATCTTCAATAGTTTTTTCTATTGATGAGATGATCTGCTTGTATTTGGGTATCCCAAGATTGTTTTTAATGGAAATTGTTTTCATGAGACTGATTTTTTTTGCAATATACAAAAACTGGTAGGTACTGGTATGTAAAAGTGAATTATTATTCTAATTTTGATTTTTAATATTGATAAAAAAAGAATAGAAATAAAACACATATCATATTTTATGACTAATTATATAATGAAATTGTTTGGTTTGACACCTGCCGAGGAGGTTATTGAGTCTTTTGATTTAAGTAACAAAAACGGTATGAAATTAACCGTTATAAACTATGGAGCTACCGTAGTCTCATTAAAAATGCCATTAAAAACTGGAGAGCTTATTGATGTTGTTTTAGGGTTCGATAATTTAGAAGCCTATCTAAAATCTTTTCAATTGAAAAGTCCTCCTTATTTTGGAGCAACAGTGGGGAGATTTGCTGGAAGAATAAATAACAGTTTATTTAATTTGAATGGGAAAGCATTTTTATTAAATAAAAACAATAATAATCATTCGCTACATGGAGGGATTGAGAACTTTAGCCAAAAAATTTGGACTGTAGAAAATTCGACTGAAGGTAAAAACCCATCGATTACATTAAGTTGTTTAAGCCCTAATGGAGAAGAAAATTATCCTGGAGATTTAGTAGTAAAGCTAACCTATACGGTATCGGAAGAAAATGAATTAATTATAGAATACCAAGCAAGTTCAAGTGAAGACACTATTGTGAATTTAACACATCACAGTTATTTTAATCTTGATGGTCACAAATCAGACATATTAGAGCAAGAGTTAATAGTTAATTCTAAAAGAACTCTGGAAACTACAAACGAAAATATTCCAACAGGAAAATTTTTGAACATTGCCGGTTCTTCATTTGATTTTAGTAGTCCCAAAAAAAGTCCATCAGAAATTGATACCACCTTTGTTTTAGATAATAAAGAGGAGTTTGCAGCTTCACTTTTCAACAAAAGTAATATGCTAAAAATGACTGTTTATACAGATCAACCTGGAGTTCATATTTATGTTGGAGGCAATTGTTTTAATGAAGTGAAAGGTAAAGAAAATTGGGATTATCATCCTTTAAGTGGAATCTGTTTTGAAACCCAAAATTTTCCTGACGCTCCAAATCACGAACATTTTCCAAGTTCAGTTTTGAAAAAAGAAGAATTTTATCATCATAAAACAATTTATAAATTTCAATCTTTTTAAAATGATTAAAATTATAAACAACATACTTTTTCTATTGCTAATTGTATTGGGTTTTTCTTCTGGTGAAATTCAAGCACAGTCACGATCAAAAATAAAATTAAATACGAATTGGAAATTTCAAAAAGGTGATTTTGAAGAGGCGTATAAAGTAAATTTTAATGATTCGAAATGGGAATTTGTAACTGTTCCACATGACTGGGCAATATACGGGCCATTTGATAAAAATGTAGATAAGCAGAGTGTTGCCATTGTTCAAAACGGAGAAAATGAAGCTACCGAAAAAACCGGACGTACAGGAGCTTTACCTCACACAGGAACTGCCTGGTATCGCAATAAATTCACATTATCTAAAGATTCAAAAGGGAAGAAAATAATTTTACTTTTTGAAGGGGCAATGAGCGAACCTCAAGTGTATTTGAACGGAAAAAAAATAGGAGAATGGGCGTATGGCTATAGCTATTTTTATTTTGATGTTTCCCAATTTGTAGAAGAAGGAGAGAACACTTTATCAGTAAAACTAACCAATAAAGAATTTGCTTCACGTTGGTATCCTGGTGCTGGTTTATATCGAAATGTAAGTGTTATTATAAAAAATAACGTGAGTATTGACCAATGGGGACAGTTTGTAACGACACCTTTTATAAGTGATGAAGTTGCTAAAGTTAAAATTAAGACAAAAACTTCTGGGAAAAATAGTCGTTTAGTCACCACTATTTTTGATGCCGAAGGACATAAACTAAACTCTGAGGAGTCGACAATTCAATTCGGAAATGAGTTTGATCAAAATATAAAAGTTGAAAAGCCAAAATTATGGAGTCCTGAAACCCCTTATTTGTATAAAGCGGTTTCCCAATTGTATGTTGGTAAAGAACTGAAAGATGTGATTTCAACCCCTTTTGGAATTCGAGAAATAAAATATGAGCCCAATAAAGGATTTAGTCTAAATGGGAAGGTAACTAAATTTAAAGGCGTTTGTCTGCACCACGATCTTGGTCCACTAGGAGTTGCAGTAAATAAAGCTGCTTTGCGCAGACAAATGATGATATTAAAAGATATGGGTTGCAATGCGATCCGTAGTTCACACAATATGCCCTCTTTTGAACAACTGGAATTGGCTGATGAAATGGGCTTTTTGTTTTTGGCAGAGAGTTTTGATGAATGGGCAAAACCAAAAGTGGAGAATGGGTATCACCGTTTTTTTGATCAATATGCCGAAAAAGACATCGTGAATTTAGTGCATGCAACAAGAAATCATCCTTCGATTGTGATGTGGAGTGCTGGAAATGAAGTGCCTGATCAATGGGGAGAAGCAGGTGTAAAAAGAGCCAAATGGTTGCAAAATATATTCCATAGAGAAGACCCAACACGTCCAGTAACTGTGGGTATGGATCAAGTTAAAGCGACTATGGAATCTGGTTTTGGAGCAGTGTTGGATGTTCCAGGTTTAAACTATCGTGTGCATTTATATGATGAAGCCTTTGCGAAATTTCCACAAGGTTTTATTTTAGGTTCAGAAACAGCTTCAACTGTAAGTTCTAGAGGAATTTATAAATTTCCGGTGGTTCAAGAAAAAATGAAGCAATATCCTGACTTTCAATCTTCATCTTATGATTTGGAAGCCTGTAGCTGGTCTAATGTACCAGATGAAGATTTTGTACTACAAGATGATAAACCTTGGGTAATTGGTGAATTTGTTTGGACAGGTTTTGATTATTTGGGTGAACCTACACCTTATGATGAAAGCTGGCCGTCTCGAAGTTCTTATTTTGGGATTAACGATTTAGCGGGTTTACCTAAGGATCGCTATTATTTATACAGAAGCCGTTGGAATACGAAGGAATCAACTCTTCATATTTTGCCGCATTGGAACTGGGAAGGTCGTGAAGGAGAGATTACTCCTGTTTTTGTCTATACGAACTACAACAGCGCTGAACTTTTTATAAATGGTAAAAGTATGGGAGTACAGAAAAAAGATAGCAGTACTCCACAAAACCGCTACCGTTTAATGTGGATGGCTGTGAAATATGAGCCAGGAACGGTGAAAGTGGTGGCTTATGACGACAATGGAAAAGCCGTTGCTGAACAAGAAGTAAAAACTGCTGGTCAGCCATATCAAATAGTTTTAGACGCAGACAGAAAAACAATCACTGCTAATGGTGAAGATATATCTTTTGTCACAGTATCAGTAGTTGATAAAAATGGAATTCCGTGCCCTACGGCAACAAACCAATTAAAATTTAAAGTTACAGGAGCAGGTACTTATAGGGCAGCCTGCAATGGTGATGCTACTTCACTTGAAATGTTTCATAAAGACACCATGAAACTTTTTAGCGGAAAGTTAGTAGTGCTTGTAAAATCTATAACTACTGCTGGTGATGTTAACCTTGAAGTAAACGGAGCCGGGCTTAAGAGTGGTAAATTGAATTTAGTATCTACGAAATAAAAATAAAGCTGAATAGGATAGCTCAACTAGGTTTTTGAAAAAAGAAAGGTCTTAAAAAAATATAATTGCTTTTCAAGCGTCAAGTGTGGCTTAGAAATAACAAATTTTAAAAATTTAAAAATAATAGTAATTTAAAGAAAATGAACAAATTATTAATCAACAAAACGACCGCTTTTTTTCAGGAAACCTTCGGTACTACTGCAGAAAAAATTGTGCTTTCTCCAGGAAGGATTAATATTATTGGAGAACATATTGATTATAATGATGGTTATGTTTTGCCAGCGGCAATTGATAAAATTATTTGTTTTGCTTTCGAGAAAAACAATACAAATCAATCAAGAATAATCGCAATTGATCTTAATGATGAATTCGAAATTAACCTTGCAGATTCAGTTGAATTGACCGACAATGTTTGGACTAATTATGTGAGAGGGGTTATCAATCAATTGAAAATAAAAGGTTTTGAGTTTGAAGGTTTCAACTGTGTTTTTAGCAGTAATATTCCAGTTGGTTCTGGGTTATCATCCTCTGCAGCTTTAGAGTGTGGCTTTTTATTTGGACTAAATGCGCTTTTTAATTTGAACATAAAACCTGTTGATATCGCTTTAATGGGGCAAAGTGCTGAACATTGGGTAGGGATTAATTGTGGAATCATGGATCAATTTTCTAGTGTGATGGGTTTAGAAAATAAGGTAATAAAAATTGATTGTAAAACATTGGAATATGAATATCATAATGCTGATTTTAATGATTATTCTTTGATTTTATTTGATTCGAATGTGAAACATTCATTAATGACATCGGCCTATAATGAAAGAAGAGAACAGTGCGAAGAGGGTATTGCTATCATTAAAAATAATTTTCCAGAGATTACTAGTTTTAGAGATTGTAAAGAGCAACATATTTTAGGATTGCAAAATGTAATGAGTCCTAATGTTTATAAAAGGAGTCTTTTCGTGGTAAAAGAAATCAATCGTGTTATCGAAGCCTGTGAAGCATTGGATAACGGAAATATTGAAACACTAGGAAAATTAATGTTTGAAACACATGAAGGATTGTCTACCGATTATGAAGTAAGTTGCGCCGAACTTGACATGATTGTCAATACGCTTAAAAGTGAAGATGCAGTTGTAGGCTCCCGATTAATGGGTGGTGGCTTTGGTGGCTGTACCATCAACTTAATTAAAAAAGGACATGAAAACCGAATCAAAAAACAACTTTCGGGACTTTATCTAGAGACTTTTGGAATAGAATTAAAAATTTATGATGTCAAAATCGGAAACGGGACATCACTTTATAAAAATAATTAGGATGAGAAATTTTGATATCAATGAAGATCCACATAGACGCTATAATCCATTAATCAATGAATGGGTTTTAGTATCTCCGCATCGTGCGAAACGTCCTTGGCAAGGTCAAAATGAAAAAGTGACCTCAGGATCTTTGCCGGAATATGACCCAACATGTTACTTATGTCCAGGCAATGTACGTGCCAATGGAGAAGTAAATCCATCATATAAAAATGCTTTTGTTTTCGAAAATGATTTTGCCGCTTTAAAGCAAGAGGAAATTACTTTTAAAGAAAATAAAAAGGACACTTTTTTTAAAGTAAAACCTGAAAGAGGAATTTCTCGAGTAGTTTGTTTTTCGCCAAAACACAACTTGACTTTGCCTGAAATGCCAGTTGAAGGTATTAAAAATATTATTCATACTTGGCAAAAAGAATATACGAATTTAGGTGCTGTTGATTACATCAATCACATTCAAATTTTTGAAAATAAAGGAAGTGTTATGGGATGCAGTAACCCGCATCCGCATGGACAAATTTGGGCACAATCCTCTTTACCAACAGAAGTAGAGAAAACGCAAAACAATTTAAAAGGATATTTAGACAAAAACGGAAGTAACTTATTGCAGGATTATTTGCAAGAAGAGCTAAAACTAAATGAGCGTATTGTAATAGAGAATAATCATTTTGTAGCATTGGTTCCTTTTTGGGCTATTTGGCCTTACGAAACAATGATTATCAGTAAACGTCATTTGACAAAAATCACTGACTTTACAGAAGATGAGGTATCGAATTTTGCAGCTATTTTAAAACAATTAACTATAAAATACGACAATCTTTTTGAAACTTCATTTCCATATTCCTCAGGAATTCATCAAGCTCCAACTGATGGTGAGGAACATCCAGAATGGCAATTTCATATGCATTTTTATCCTCCATTATTACGTTCTGCAACCGTAAAAAAATTCATGGTAGGATATGAAATGATGGGAGAATCACAAAGAGATATTACCCCTGAGAAAAGTGCGGGACTTCTGAAAAACCAATCAGAACTTCATTATAAAACGCGCCTATAGTAAAAAAAATCTTTTAAAATATACACTTAAAAATTGAATTAGAGCTCAATTTAAATTTCCTTCTTTTTAAGTAGGGTTGCAAAACTTTTGTGTGTTTTTTTTAAGAATGATTAAGCAAAAAAAAATATTAACCAACCAATTATTAAAAACATGAATTTATGAAAACCATGAAGAACGTAAATCAGATGTTAAGGATTAAAACTTTCTTAACTTCTAAACTCACTTTATCTATTTTGATTGTGATTTCTTGTATTAGTTTGCAAGCTCAAAATACGGTTATGGGATCTGTTATCGATCAAAAGACGTCTCAAACTATTATTGGAGCTTCTGTACTTGTCAAAGGGACTACCAATAGTACCATGACTGATGTTGATGGAAATTATGTATTAAATGTAAGTGATTCTAATGTAACATTAGTATTCTCTTACATTGGATATGGTAAAGTGGAAGAGGCTGTTAAAGGTAGAAAAATCGTTAATGTAGTATTAAATGAAGAAAACAACACTTTAGATGAAGTTGTTATTATTGGATATGGTACTATCAAGAAAAGTGATATGACTGGAGCTGTTGGAGGCTTAAAAGCATCACAATTAGACGCTCAAAGTAACACGAATTTAGGTAGTGCAATTCAGGGAAAAATTGCTGGTGTAACAGTAGAATCAGGTGGAGGTGCTCCAGGTTCTGGAACTAAAATCCAGATTAGAGGAGCTGGATCATTAAACAATAATAATCCTTTGATTTTGGTTGATGATATTGCAGTAGCATCAATGAATAATTTGAATCCAAATGACATTGAGTCTATTCAAGTATTGAAAGATGCATCTGCTGCTGCCATTTATGGGTCTAGAGCTGCAAATGGGGTTATTTTAATTACTACAAAGAGTGGTAAAAAGGGAGATATGAAAGTATCTTTCAATTCTTCTTTTGGGTCTGCAAGCGTAGCTAAAAAGTTAGATTTGTTAAATCAAGAGGAATGGGCAAAAGTAAGTACTGCAGCCTATACTGCAGCAGGAAAACAGCCGTTGGATATTGCTCTAAACCCAGAAGTTTCGGGTGCGGGTATAAACTGGCAAAATGAAATATATAGAACGGCTCCAACTAAAAATTATTCATTGGGACTTTCAGGAGGTTCTGATAATGTAAAATATAATATGTCTTTAAGCTACTTTAATCAAGAGGGAGTTATAAAAGAAACAAATTATGACCGAGTTAATCTAAGGGTTAAATCTGAATATAAAAAAGGGATCTTTAAAATTGGAGAAACAGTGATGTTGACCAAAGAAAAAAGAAAAGATTTACCTGGAGTACCAGGACAAGGAACAAACGTTGTAGGATCTGCAATATCAATGATTCCTGGTTTTGCAATTTACGATGAAAACGCCATCGGAGGTTACGGAGGTGCTTCTGGCTCAGTTACAGATATATTTAATCCAGTTGCAGCTTTGAATCTTTTAGATGTGAAAAATGATTCTTATCAAGCATTAATAAATACCTATGCTGAGGCAAGCTTTTTTGATGGTTTTAAATATAAGTTAAATGTGGGAGCTACCATTTCTGAACACAAGGCTTATACTTACACTCCACGTTATGAAGTGGGTGGTTTCTTTAAGAATTTAAAGAATGTTTTGGCAGAAGGAAGTGATATGAATCAGTATTATCAAATAGAAAATACGTTGAATTATGCAAAAACTTTTGGAAAACATTCTGTAAATCTGTTAGTAGGACATACGATATATGAAAATAAATTCCGTTCAATTTCAGGCTCCGTTTCAGGATTACCTGATGGTATCTTTGTTCTAGCTGGAGCAGAAGATCCTTCGATTGTTGGTTTGGCTAGTGAAAGTAAATTACTATCTTTTCTTGGTCGTGCCATTTATTCATATGACAACAAATACATTTTTACAGCAACATTTAGACGTGATGGTTCTTCTCGTTTTAGTCCAGAAAATAAATGGGGAAATTTCCCATCTATATCTGCAGCATGGGGAATTGGCCGAGAAGATTTTTTTACTAAGTTAAACTTACCTATATCTGAGTTAAAATTACGTGCTAGTTATGGTGTATTAGGGAATCAAGAAATTGGAGATTACCAATATCTTGGTTTGATTTCTCCAGGAATAAGTTACGCAGTGGGTGAGCCAAATTCATTATGGATTGGAAACATTCAACAAGAATATCCTGCAATTGGTCTAAAATGGGAATCAACTGCAACCGCTAACGTTGGTGTTGATTTATCGATGTGGAATGGTCAATTGGATCTTACAGCTGATTATTTTGAAAAAAACACAACAGATTTACTTTTACGTGTGCCAATTCCTTTGTCTGTTGGTTCAAGTAACGACCCTTATACTAATGCGGGTAAAGTTTCAAATAAAGGGTTTGAATTGGGGTTAACCTATAATAAAAAAGTAGGAGAAGTTAACTTTTCTGTTAGTTCTAATATCTCCAGTGTGAAAAATCGTGTAGAAGATTTAAGCACAGGAAGTCAAATTCTTGCAGGTTCTAGTGGCTCATTCCATGGTGCAGCAGTAACGTATAGTAAAGTAGGGTATCCTATTTATTCTTTTTTCCTTGTTAAGACGGATGGTTTATTCAGATCACAAGAAGAATTGGATGCACATAATTTAAATGGAAATCCAATCCAACCTAGAGCACAAATAGGAGACATCAGATATGTTGACTTTAATGGCGATGGGCAAATTGATGGATCAGATAGACAGTATAGAGGAAGTGCTTTCCCAGATTTCGAATATGGATTACGCCTGACAGCTGATTGGAAAGGGATTGATTTTACTATAGCAGCTCAAGGAACACAAGGGAATATGATATATAATGGTAATAATACTGATTTAGCTACAGTGAGAGCTAATATTAATTACTCTAGCGCAACATTAGATTCTTATACTTTTAATCCAAACTCAAATTTTCCAAGGTTGGATATTGATGACTTAAATGATAATGGAGCAGACTATTCTGATCGTTTTCTTGAAAATGGTTCTTACTTTAGAATTAAAACGATTCAAGTTGGCTATACAATCCCAAATAGCTTAATTCAAAAATTAGCGATTGATAGATGCCGATTATTTGTTGCCGGAGACAACTTGCATACTTTAACTAAGTATACAGGTTATAATCCAGATGTTTCAAGTGATGGACTTGGAGGCAGAGGGATTGATTATAAATCATATCCGTTAAGCAAGACAATTACTTTTGGAATTCAACTTAACTTTTAAATCGACAAAAATGAAAAAGAAATTAATCATAGTATTTTTTATGGGTGGACTTGTAACGCTAAGTTCTTGTTCAGACAACCTTGAATTTGGGAACCCAAATAAACTAACAGCAGAATCTTTCTGGCAAACTCCAGCAGATCTTGAGTCTGGATTGGCTACGGTATATAATACCTTAGTAGATAATAATAATGCAGGGTATTGGGAAATCCAAGCCATGCAATTAAAAGAGAATAGAACAGAAAACTTTATTGCTAGAAATGACGTTCCTGGACGTTTTGCAGTTGCTACTTATAAAAACAGTCCTAGTACGGCAGAAACTACTGGGATGTTTAAAGCAATGTACATAGGTATATTTCGTGCCAATCAGGTTATTAATTATGCTCCTCAAATCCAAAACATTGACGAAACAAAAAGAGCGCAATTAGTTGCCGAAGCTAGTTTTTTAAGAGGGTTGAATTACTTTAATTTAGTAATTGAATTTGGAAGTGTACCAATATTTACTGATTTAGTAAAAGACCCATCTGATTACTTTAAAGAAAAGTCGACTGAAGATGAAGTTTGGAACCTAGTAATTGCTGATTTTCAATTAGCAGCTACTAGTCCATTACCAGAAATATATCCTGCGGCTTTAAAAGGAAGAGTAACTAAAAACACTGCTATTGCATATCTTGGAAAAGCTTATTTATATAGAAAAGAGTGGGCAAAAGCCGAAGAGCAATTTGCTAAATTAGTGAATAATGAAGGGACGAATGGATTTGGTCTTTTGGATGATTATGCTCAATTATTTGATGGTAAACATGAGAACAGCAAAGAGTCAGTATTTGAAATTCAGTTTAGTAAAGTAGGTGGAGCTACTATTTGGGGAGGAGAGCCTTCACAAAGAACTAGGGCTACAACAATGGCTCAAGAATGTGCTCCTGGAGAAGTAGGTGGTTGGTTTGAGTTATTGCCTACCAAAACATTATTAAATGCAATGACCAAAGAAAAAACAGTAGATGGAGGTTTTGATCCAAGAGCTACTGCTACTTTGGCATGGAACTACCCAGGAAGCATGTATTATAATGCTGATTTTGCAACAAAATTTGGTGCAAATTCCATTTGGATAAGAAAAAACCAAAACTGGTGGAATAACGATGAGGGAGATTGGAAATCAGAATTGAATGAATATGCAATGCGTTATGCTGATGTACTTTTAATGCTTGCAGAAGCGCAAACCATGCAAGGAAAAGTAGCAAGTGCTATCCCTTTAGTTAAAAGAATTAGAGACAGAGCGAAGCTAAGCAGTATTGTAATGACAGGATGGAGTCAAACTCAAATGATGGACGAAATTATGCATCAAAGAAATGTTGAGTTTGCTCGTGAAGGGATTCATTGGTATGACTTGAGAAGATGGGGTACATTAGAGAAAGTGATTAAAGAAAGTTTAAGAGAGGGCTACAATAATTACTCAGCAAAATACAATTACTTTCCAATTCCTGAAAGTGAGTTAAACAATAATCCGAAGATGACCCAAAATGATAATTGGTAATAGAGTATAATAATTAGTTCTCGGGTGTTGTTATTTTATAAAAAACGGCTGCAGAAGTTTAATGGTTTAATGATGTAGCAAATTTTGATACTAAATGAAATTTGGGATGTTGTCAAAAAACGTTTTTCAACCAATTAATTGGTTGCAGACATTGGGCTTACACTGTTTTAAAAACAAAATAAAGCCTATAAAATCAGTGTCGAAATAATTACACCCACTAACTAATAAGAATGTAATTAAATAGTGACAGATGGTTATTTGTATAATAACAGCAAATAATCATTTGTGCTATTTTTAAAAAAAACAGGGTTCCTTTACTTATATAATGCAAGCTGATTCATTATAGATTAAAGAGACTAAATGCAAAAATAGTTACCTAAAAAAAATAATGAACATGAAAAAAAGAACAATTTTAACCAGCATTTTTGCTTTTATATCTTTAATTGTCTTTGCCCAAGAAAAACCAAGTCGCAATGACTGGGAAAATCCTGAAGTATTTCAGATTAATCGTGAGCCAGCTAGAGCTGCATTTTTACCTTTTGCAGATGAAGCATCGGCAATTGCAGATGACTATACTCGTTCACCATGGTATATGAGTTTAGACGGAAAATGGAAGTTTAATTGGTCTCCTACTCCTGATGAAAGGCCAAAAGATTTCTTTAAAACTGATTTTAATACAACCACCTGGAAAGAGATTGGAGTGCCTTCCAATTGGGAATTAGTGGGATATGGAATTCCTATTTATACTAATATTACGTATCCATTTGTCAAAAATCCACCATTCATTGATCATGCCGATAATCCTGTTGGGTCTTACCGCCGTACTTTCGAGTTGCCAGAAAACTGGGACGGACGTCGTGTTTACCTTCATTTTGAAGGGGGAACATCTGCCATGTATATTTGGATAAATGGAGAAAAAGTAGGCTACAGCCAAAATACTAAAAGCCCAACTGAATTTGATATTACAAAGTATGTAAAAGTGGGTAAAAATCAGGTTGCTGTAGAGGTTTATCGTTGGAGTGATGGTTCGTATTTAGAGGATCAAGATTTTTGGCGTTTATCTGGAATTGATAGAAGCGTTTATCTTTATAGTACGGCTAATACTCGTATTGCTGACTTCTTTGCACGTCCTGACCTTGATACTTCTTATAAAAACGGAAGTTTATCAGTTGATATTAAACTTAAAAATGCCAATTCGGTTGCCAAAAACAATCAAACTGTAGAAGCTAAATTAGTTGATGCAGCTGGAAAAGAAGTTTTTGTAAAAACAATAAAAATAAATTTAGGAGCTAATACTGTTTCGTCAACCACATTTGAACAAAAGGTTAAGTCTCCTAAATTATGGAATAACGAAACGCCAAATCTTTATACTTTAGTTCTTACATTAAAGGATGAAAACGGAAAATTTGTAGAAACTGTTGCAACTTCAATCGGTTTTAGAAAAGTAGAATTGAAGAATGGACAATTATTGGTTAATGGAATCCGAATTATGGTTCATGGGGTAAATATTCATGAGCACAACCCAAAAACGGGTCATTATCAAGATGAGGCAACCATGATGAAGGACATTAAGTTAATGAAACAATTAAACATTAATGCGGTGCGTTGCAGTCATTATCCAAGCAATTTATTGTGGGTAAAACTATGTAATAAATACGGTTTATTTTTAGTCGACGAGGCCAATATTGAAACACATGGAATGGGAGCTGAATTACAAGGTTCATTTGATAAAACAAAGCACCCAGCCTATTTACCAGAATGGAAAGCAGCTCATATGGATCGTATTTATAGCTTAGTGGAGCGCGATAAAAATCAACCGTCTGTTATTCTATGGTCTTTGGGGAATGAATGTGGAAACGGACCTGTTTTTCACGAGGCTTACAATTGGATAAAAAATAGAGACAAAACGAGATTGGTTCAATTTGAGCAAGCAGGGGAGCAAGAAAATACCGATGTTGTTTGTCCAATGTATCCAAGTATGGAGTATATGAAGGAATATGCGAATCGCAAAGATGTAAAACGTCCTTTTATCATGTGTGAGTATTCACATGCAATGGGTAACAGTAACGGTAATTTTCAAGAATATTGGGACATTATTCATGGTAGTGCTAACATGCAAGGTGGATTCATCTGGGATTGGGTTGATCAAGGATTTGAAGAAACGGATGAAGCTGGTAGAAAATACTGGGCATATGGCGGAGATATGGGAGGTCAAAACTACACCAATGACGCAAATTTCTGTCACAATGGATTGGTTTGGCCAGATCGCACACCACATCCAGGTGCTTTTGAAGTAAAAAAAGTATATCAAGATATTCTTTTCAAAGGAGTCAATCTGGATAAAGGAATTATCGAAGTCGAAAATGGCTTTGGTTATACCAATCTTGATAAATACCTTTTCAAATTTGAAGTTTTGAAAAATGGGTTGGTTATAAAATCAGGGGTAATCAATATTCGTCTTGCGCCGCAATCTAAGAAACAGATTCAAATTGAATTACCAAAATTAACTTCAGAAGATGGAGTTGAATATCTTTTAAATGTTTTTGCTTACACAAAAGAAGGAACGGAACTATTGCCTCAGAATTTTGAAATAGCGCGCGAACAGTTTTCCATAGCAGAGAGCAAGTATTTTGTTAAAGTTGCAAAGGCTAGTACAAATCCGATAGTTAAAGATACTCAGGATGCGATTACTCTAAGTGCAAATGGTGTTGAAGTAACAATAAATAAGAAAACAGGTTTAATGCAAAAATATACATCCGGAGAGGAGAATTACTTCAATCAAATGCCAGTTCCTAATTTCTGGCGAGCACCAACGGATAATGATTTTGGTAATTACATGCAGGTAAGCAGTAATGTATGGAGAACCGTGGGAAGATTCAGTAGTTTAGATACCATTGAAGTGAAAGAAGTGTCTGGTCAGACAACTGTTGTAGCGCATCTTTTCTTGAAAGATATAGCATCGACTTGTAAGATTACTTACTCTATGGATGCTGATGGAAGTTTAACATTGCAAAATTCGTTCAAAGCGGGAGAAATGGCATTGTCTGAAATGCCTCGTTTTGGGATGTTATTCTCACTAAAAAAAGAGTTGGATAACTTTAGTTATTATGGAAGAGGCCCATGGGAAAACTATCAAGATAGAAACACATCGTCATTAAAGGGGATTTACGAAAGTAAAGTGGCAGACCAATATGTTCCTTATACTCGTCCTCAAGAAAATGGGTATAAAACAGATATTCGTTGGATAACGTTGACAAATAACTCTGGAAACGGAATTGAAATTGTAGGTTTACAGCCATTAGGCGTTAGTGCTTTGAATAATTACCCTGAAGATTTTGATCCAGGCTTAACTAAAAAACAACAACACACAAACGATATTACACCAAGAAATGAAGTTATAATTTGTGTTGATTTAGCTCAAAGAGGTCTTGGTGGAGACAATAGTTGGGGAGCTATGCCACACGAACAGTATCAATTGAGAAATAAAGCGTATAGTTATGGTTTTGTTATTAAGCCAATAAAGAAATAGATAGATTGTACTCCTGTTTTAGAAGATATATAACAGGAGTATTATAAAACCGAAATTGTTTCAAAAAGAGATTGTTTAAAATGATTATTATGAAAGAAAAATCACAATTCTGTTTCCATATAAAGGGTGTTTTTACATTGTTTTTTATGTTTGGTGCAATTAGTTTATGGGCACAGAAAGTGACAATACCTATTGCAACCAATAGCAATATGATGTTGTTACAAACAGATAATGAAAACCGGTTGATGACGGTTTATTTTGGGAAACCGCTGGCAAATACAAACGAATATTCATCAGCTTCAGCTGCTTACAATTTCAAGGATGAAAATGCGGGAATTTACAATGGAGCGTATACTCCTGCAGGAACTTGGAATCTATCGGAACCAGCTATTCAAGTCAAACATGCTGATGGGAATCCCTCTTTGGAACTTAAATATGTAAGTTATAAAACAGAAAAAGTGGATGCTAATTCCTCTCTTACCAGTATTGTTTTAAAAGATCCAGTTTATCCTTTTGAGGTGACTTTGTTTTATAAAGTTTGGCCAAAAGAAAATGTAATCGAACAATGGTCAGAAATAAAACATAATGAGAAAAAGGGAGTTTTGTTACAAAAATTTGCTTCAGCTAATTTGTATTTCACCAATAAAGATTTCTATTTGACTAGTTTTCAAGGGCAGTATTTAAAAGAAATGCAACCTATTGAATCAAAACTTATACAGGGAATTAGAACTGTAGATTCTAAATTGGGAACAAGAGCGATGTTACTTCAAAACCCTAATTTTATTTTGTCTTTTGGGAAACCCGCTTCAGAAACGGAAGGGACAGTTATGCTAGGACAATTAGCATGGAGTAGCAGTTTTAAATTGGATTTTGAAGTTGATTCTTATAAAAATCTACGTCTTATTGCAGGTGTTAATCCATTTGCATCTGAGTATCTTTTGCATCCAAATCAAGTTTTTAAGACCCCTTCTTTCATTTATGCTTTGTCTAATAATGGTACGGGGGAAGCCAGTAGAAACCTCCATGATTGGGCAAGAAAATATAGAGTTTTAGATGGTGAAGGAGAACGTCTTACCTTGTTAAACAATTGGGAAGCCACTTATTTTGATTTTGATGAAAATAAAATTGCTGATTTGTTCAAAGGGGCTAAAGATATTGGAGTAGACATGTTTTTGTTGGATGACGGTTGGTTTGGAAATAAGTATCCAAGAAACGACGATAAAGCAGGTCTTGGAGATTGGAAAGAAAACGCGAAGAAATTACCCCACGGTTTAGGTTATTTAGTAAAAGAAGCTAAAAAAGAAGGAATTAAATTTGGAATTTGGATTGAACCCGAAATGGTAAATCCTAAAAGTGAGTTATATGAAAAACACTTAGATTGGGTAATTCGTCAGCCAGAAAGACCTGAGGTATATTATAGAAATCAATTAGTACTTGATTTAGCGAATCCGGAAGTACAGGATTTCGTTTTTGGGGTTGTTGACGATCTTTTTGTAAAAAACCCAGAATTGGCATTTATAAAATGGGACTGTAACGCAGTTATTTACAATGCCTATTCAGCTTATCTAAATAAAAAAGGCATTCCACAGTCAAATTTATATGTTGATTATACAAGAGGTTTGTATAAAGTGCTAGAAAGAATTCGAGCCAAATACCCAAAAGTTCCTATGATGTTATGTTCAGGTGGTGGTGGTCGAGGCGATTATGAATTATTGAAATATTTTACAGAATTCTGGCCTAGTGATGATACAGAACCAATTGAAAGAATATTTATGCAATATGATTATTCCTATTTCTTTCCTTCTATTACTACAGACAATCACGTGACTGACTGGGGGAAACAACCTTTGAAATTTAGAGTTGACGTTGCCAGTATGGGTAAATTAGGATTTGATATTGTGGTGAGTCATTTAAGTGATAATGATAAGTTATTTTGTAAAGAAGCAATAAAAAATTATAATGGATTTAAAGATATAGTGTGGCATGGTGATATGTATCGTTTAGTAAATCCACATGAAAATGATGTATCAGCTGTAATGTATGTTGATAAAGACAAAAGTAAAGCAGTTGTTTTTAATTATTTAGTTAATAATCGTTATATGTTAACTGCAACTGCACTTCCTGTAGTTTTGAAAGGATTGGACCCAAATAAAAAATATGCAGTTAAGGAACTGAATATATATCCAGGTACGAGCTCGTCAATTGATTCTAATGCTGCTTTTTCGGGTGATTTTCTTATGAAGGTAGGAGTTAATCCTAGTGTGAATTTGAAGAGAACAAGTGTAGTTCTCGAAATAACAGAAGTGAAGTAAAATTTTAAAAAAGCGTATTGTAAAAAATTTTAAAAATGAAAATACTAGTTACTGGCGGATTAGGATTTATTGGTTCGCATACCGTTGTTGAATTGCAAAATAAAGGTTTTGAAGTAGTCATTATCGACAATCTTTCAAATTCTACAGAAGATGTCTTAAAAGGGATTGTTGCTATAACAGGGAAAATGCCTATTTTCGAAAAGTTAGATTTAAGAGAAAAAACAGCTGTTCAAGATTTTTTTAAACGACATTCTGATGTTAGTGGTGTAATTCATTTTGCGGCCTCAAAAGCAGTTGGAGAAAGCGTGGGAAATCCTTTATTGTATTATGAAAACAATATTAGTACTTTAGTCTATTTGCTTCAGGAATTGCAACAAAAAGAAGAGTCTCATTTTATCTTTAGTTCGTCTTGTACAGTATATGGTCAAGCTGATATGATGCCGATTAATGAAAATGCATCAGTTAAACCAGCCATGTCTCCTTACGGGAACACGAAACAAATTGGGGAAGAAATCATCACCGATTTTACAAAAGTAAGTGGTGTTACTGCTGTTTTGTTGCGTTATTTTAATCCTATTGGAGCACATCCATCAATAGAAATTGGAGAGTTACCGGTAGGAGTACCACAAAATTTAGTGCCTTTTATCACACAAACAGGAATGGGTTTGAGAAAAGAACTTTCGGTTTATGGGGACGATTACCCTACGATCGACGGAACTTGTGTTCGGGATTATATACATGTTGTCGATCTGGCTAAAGCGCATGTTATTGCCTTGCAACGATTGGTAACCAAAAATAATTTGGATAAAATTGAAATTTTTAATCTGGGTACTGGTACAGGAAGTTCGGTGTTGGAGGTGATTCAAGCTTTTGAAAAAGTAAGTGGTCAAAAATTACCTTATACAATTGTAGGCAAAAGAGAAGGTGATGTTGTTTCGGCTTATGCCAATACGGATAAAGCCAATACTATTCTTGGATGGAAAACAAAATATACACTCGAAGAAGGGATAGCAAGTGCTTGGGAATGGGAACAAAAGGTTAGAGGTTAACATAATTATTAATTTGAAACACTTCATTAACATTAATACAATAGTATGACAACAGAATTTGGATTTATAGATTATTTGGTTTTCACTGCTTATGCAGTTCTTATTTTAGGTGTTGGATTATGGGTCTCTCGTGAAAAAGACGGTCATCAAAAAAATGCTGAGGATTATTTCCTTGCTAGTAAATCATTGCCTTGGTGGGCGATTGGCTCTTCATTGATTGCGGCGAACATTTCCGCAGAGCAATTCATTGGAATGTCTGGTTCTGGTTTTGCATTAGGATTAGCGATTGCCTCTTATGAGTGGATGGCCGCCTTCACGCTAATTATTGTAGGGAAATATTTTTTACCCATTTTTATCGAAAAAGGAATTTATACAATTCCTGAATTTGTAGAAAAACGGTTTTCAACTAACCTTAAAACGATTTTGGCTATTTTTTGGATTGCTTTGTATGTTTTTGTTAATCTTACTACAGTGTTATATCTCGGAGGTTTAGCGATACAGACAATATTAGGTGTTGATATGATATATGCAATTATAGGATTGGCACTTTTTGCAGCAGCTTATTCTTTGTACGGAGGACTTTCTGCTGTGGCTTGGACAGATGTTATTCAAGTAATATTCTTGGTATTAGGTGGTTTAGTTACTACATACTTGGCATTAAATACCGTTTCTGATGGAGCAGGTGTTTGGCAGGGTCTAAAAACTATCTATGAAGCGGCACCTGATCGTTTTGTGATGATTTTAGATGAATCTAATCCAGAATATATGAACCTGCCTGGAATAGGAGTATTGGTTGGTGGACTTTGGGTTGCAAATATTTATTACTGGGGGTTCAATCAATATATTATTCAAAGAACTTTGGCTGCAAAATCTTTGCGCGAAGCACAAAAAGGAATATTATTAGCTGCATTTTTAAAGATGCTTATTCCTTTCATTGTCGTAATACCGGGTATTGCAGCTTATGTGATGGTAAATGATCCCGCGATTATGGCGCGATTAGGTGCTGCAGCTGCAGACAATTTACCAGGTCTTGGTACTGCTGATAGAGCCTATCCTTGGTTGTTGCATTTCTTGCCTGCAGGTTTAAAAGGGTTGGCATTTGCTGCCTTGGCTGCTGCTATTGTTTCCTCTTTGGCTTCGATGTTAAATTCGACTTCGACCATTTTTACCATGGATATTTACAAACAGTATATTAATAAAAATGCCGACGATAAAACGACAGTTAATGTAGGACGTCTTTCAGGAGGAGTTGCATTATTAATAGCAGTAATCATGGCACCACTTTTAGGTGGAATTGATCAGGCATTTCAATTTATACAAGAATATACAGGTGTAGTAAGTCCTGGTATTCTGGCCGTATTCATATTAGGATTGTTTTGGAAAAAAACTACTAATAAAGCAGCCATTTGGGGTGCTTTAGTCTCTATTCCTATTGCTATGTTTTTTAAAGTAGGACCTAAGTCGTGGGCTGCGGGATCTAGTATCGAGTCTTTCTTTCCAACATTGCCTTGGATGGATCAAATGGGTTATACAGCTATTTTGACTATGCTATTGATTATTGCGATTAGTTTGTTCCAAAATAACGGAGAAAATGATTCCAAAGGTATTCCATTGACAAAAGGCTTATTCAAAACAAGTCCTCTTTTTAATATATGTTCATTTGCAATAATGATATTATTAGTAGTGGTTTATGCAGTTTTCTGGAAGTAGAATTTATAGATAAAATTTAAAAATGTGAGATTGAAGCAATTCAGTCTCACATTTTTTTTACATAACATTATTTTAAGCAGTTACTTTTTATTTTATGGGCTACTTCTTACAATGCTTTGGTTCGTGAAAAATCAATACCACAAGTTAATTATTCCCAACGAACCTACTCTACTACACCTACCAAAAACATCTATAATCTTAAGGGCGATTTCAACATGTTAGGTATCTTCAACTTAACTTTTGTTAACTATAAAATTCCCTCTATGGGTTTCCAACTCGTAATTCTACAAACATAAAATGATTATTGATCATGGAACCAATCAGATTTCTTCTACAGACAGGTTATATACATATAGTATTAGCCAATTTATTTGTTAACAACTTACCTATTTAATAAATCAAATACCATAATGATTATGTTTTTTTAGAGTGAGGAAAAAGAGTGAGGAAAAGTAAAAAATACGACATAAACCAATTTAAGCTAAAAAACATAATGCCTAATAATCAACACTTTACAAAGTAATAAAAGTAACATTTCAATTTTCATAACCCTGAGGTCACGGGTTCAACTCCCGTCTTCGCTACGAAAACAAACCCTTAAACAACAACTGTTTAAGGGTTTTTTCATTTGTATTAAAAGTCTAAATAAAATAGATTTTGTTTTATAAAACTCCAAATTACAACCCTCAATTTGCTCCAGTTGTTTTATTTTACTTCGCCAATGCTCTACAATTGATACGATTATAGCAGTCAAAAGAATACGTTTCAAACACATTTTTAACTATCATTCAGTGGATCTTAATTGTTTTTTCTTTTTTTTCAAGCTCTACTGTAATATTCCTAATATAAAATTTACTTCAAAGCGATATGTGCACTTGTTATTCAAAATTATTGAATTGAAGTTAATTCTTCGATTCGATCAGGATTGACAACCTTTCATAAAAAAATTTTCTATTAATTTTTATAATATTTAACTTACTTTGTTTTATTTTTTGTGTATTTAATCGGTTTTTAAAGCTTTTTATCGATGCTAAAATAAAATGTTTTATACTTTTGTTATTTAAAATTGGATTTTTAAAACAGTCCTTCTTTTTACACTCCAAAACTGAAATACTTTCAATTAAAAAAACAACTTATGGAGAACTTTACTATTAAACAAAAATTATTTTTAATATTAATTTTAGTTATTCCTTTTTTTACAACATACGCGCAAACTGTTACTACTCCACAAGTAAATTTTTTACAGAGAACATCAGCAGCCACACCTACCAAAAAAATATATAATGTGAAAGGTGATTTTACTATGTTAGGTAATACTAACTTAACGCTTGCCACTTACGGGGACAACATTGACAATCAACTAAACTACATGAAGTTTGTAGATACTGACTCTGATCCTGCTACATTCAACTCCTCGAAAGCAACTCTAGAACTTTCTAATGCAGGTGAAAATAGCTCTAGCCAAAGTTGCTCCACTGTACTCTTTGCAGGACTTTACTGGACCGGAAAATCAAGTGCAACAGATACCTTTACTGCATCAAGACAAGTTCAATCAGGAACAAGAACAGTGAATACCAACTCAACAGTAGGTGATAACCAAAGCATAACTGACTCCAATTATCGCCTTGCAATAACTGTAAACAATTCTGGTAATAGTCGCTGGCCTGTTTATACTTTTAGCGGTAATGGTAACACCTATGCTTTCGAATTTAATAATACTCCCACAATAACATTAAGAGTAAATAATGGCACAGCAACCAACATCCCATTTACATCGGTCAGTTCGGGCGGTGTTTATACTGCCACACTTACTACTCCCTATGTTATTGCAGATGGAGGAGTAAACCTAACTATCAATCAACTAATAAGAAGTTCGGCTACAGACAATAATAATTCAACTGTTATAAGTACATCATCTGCAGCCGTAAATGTATCAGGAACTGCACCCAACTACATAACTGACTCTAAATCTTTTAATAAAAAAGTAATAAAAATTAAAGGACCAGGAGCAAGTACCTATACTACTATTACCGCAAAAACAGTAGGAACTAATTCAGAACTTCTTTTCCCAGGAACAACTTACAGCGGTATTTTTGTGGGGTATCAAGAAATAACTGATTATGTAAAAGCAAATGGACCAGGAGCATACACCGTAGCTGATATTGCCTTATTAGAAGCGGGATCAAATAATGACTCACCCGGATTTTCAGGAGGATGGACAATGATTGTTATCTATGAAAATCCAGTTATTAAAAGCCGAGCAGTAACACTTTTTGATGGTTATGCCTATGTAAACGGAACACTGAACAGTAATGCTGGCGAGTTCGGAAACATTCCAATTTCAGGATTCACAACTGTTGGCACAGGACCTGTGAACATGAAATTAGGGGTAATGGCAGCCGAGGGAGATGTGGGGCTAAGTGGAGATTATCTCGCAGTTCAAAAATTGAATGCGGACCCTAATACCTATAACGCAACTAATTATTTAACCTTAAACCATGCTGGAAACACGACTAATAACTTTTTCAATTCTTCTATTTTTCCGATTCCAGCTGCAGGCAAAAGTGATCCAATCCTAAAAAATAATACAGGAGTCGATTTTAGTATGTTTACGATTCCTAACGCAAGTAATTTAGTTATTGGAAATAACCAAACATCTACTACATTTCGCTTTGGCTCATCGGGCGATATATTTACTATCTTTGGTTTTGCAATGTCGGTAGACGCCTACATACCAGAGCCGCAAGGACTTATTGTTGTAAACAAAATTGGCGGTGTCACTCCAGCCACACCCTTAACAGCACTACCTGGGGATGAAATAGAGTACAAGATCGACATCAAAAATAGGGGTTCAGAGCCCACAAAGAATACAATCATAACCGTTCCAGTGCCTGTATCTGCATTATATGGAGTTGGAAGTATTACTACCAGCAATATTCATCCTTCTTTTACGCCCGCGAATGCTCCCTATTATGATTCTGGATCTAATTCCGTAATATGGAACGTAGGTAATCTCCCTTTACTTTCAGACCCAAACACATTATTAGGAAGCTTAATATTTAAAGTAACATTAACCACTGATTGTGCTACCTTATTTAATTCGGGTTGTAATGCAAGTATCTCAATAAATGGAGCGATTACTGGAAATGGATCCATATCTAACACCGCTTTTAATTTACCAATTTCGCAAGGCATCGACCCATCTTCTAGCTGTGGGGGCCTTATTTTTAAGCCTATTCTTGTGAATTTCAATAGTTCGAACAGCCCTTGTTTTGCAGCTTTAGCAGGTCCTGATAAAACACCACCTGTTTGCGGGTTAGAAGCTGTAACTCTTGGCGCCACTGCAGGCACCTCAGGTTCATGGTCCATTGTTAGCGGTCCAGCTGGGGGTGGTGAGGTTTTCTCCAATATTAATAGCCCAACGGCTGAATTCTCAAGTCCTAATACGGGGATTTATACCTTGAGATGGACACTCCCTTTTGGTGGTGGAAGCTGCACCCCTATTATTGATGATGCACTTGTAAGCATAGGGTTATGTAACAAATTAGATTTTGACGGAATAGACGATAATGTTAATTTAAAAAATAATTATAATTTAAATACTGGATCTTTTAGTATCGAAACTTGGATTAAACCGGGAGCATCTAATGCTGGGATTCAAACTATTTTTTCAAAAAGAAGTTCCAGCGCACTTACTGATGGATACGATTTAAGATTAGTCAATAACGTCGTTTCTTTCAACTGGAACAATGGCAACGCTATAACTTCAAATTACGCAATAAATACGGGTAGATGGTACCACATTGCTGTTACATTTAATGGTACATCCTATAATCTATATATAGACGGAATTAGCGTTAAAAATGCTGTAGCTGGTGTAAACCCAGTATCAAATAACAATGCTAAATGTATTCTAGGAGCCATGATTCAAGGATCTAGTTATCCTTACCTACCTGCGAACTATTTTAAAGGTTGGATGCAAGAATTACGTATTTGGAATGTCGCGCTTACAACGGCGCAAACGCGCCAAATGATGAACCAACGTATTACAAATACGAGTACTAATGTTCTAGGTGCAATAGTGCCATTAACTATTCCAGGGCTTAGTTGGTCCAATCTAGAAGGCTACTATCAAATGACTCAGTCTACGGATATCCTAAACGGCTTCTTAATAGACAAAACTAGTAATCTTCGTAATGGTAAATTAATCGGTATTGTAACTGCACAACCAGAAACAGCTCCTTTGCCATACACATCAACAGCACATACCGCTTGGGAAACATCTAGTACGTGGACAAACGGAAGCGTTTGGAACATACCTAACACTTTGGGTGTTGACGGTTCCACTTATATTGACTGGAATATTGTTAAAACAAGTAATAATATAACAACAGCAGGAAACAAAACACTACTAGGATTACTTGTTGAGAGCAATACCCTCGAGGCTAATAGTAATAATAAAATAGAGGTAACACATTATTTAAAAGTTAACGGAAAAATAGATCTTGTTGGCAAGTCACAACTTATTCAAACAGAAGGTAGTATTCTTGAAACAACTTCCTCAGGATTCATAGAAAGAGACCAGCTAGGCCAATCAAATAAGTACAACTATAATTACTGGAGTTCTCCCGTTAGTCCCATAAACACAACTACTAACAACACTGATTATACTGTTGCGGGTGTTATGAAAGATGGAACTACAACAACACCACAAAACATCAATTGGGTTGGTGGTTATGACGGATCACCTACTGCTCCTATTAGCCTGGCTCGTTATTGGTTGTATAAATTTGACAGTTTGAATAATGATTATGCAAACTGGACACAGTTTTTAGAAACAGCTCCTCTTAGAGTAGGTCTAGGATATACTATGAAAGGAAGCGGAAGCACTTTGGGAAACCAAACTTATACTTTTGTTGGTAAACCAAACAATGGAACAATCGTATCAAACACCGTAGGTGATGATCAATTACTATTAACAGGAAATCCATATCCATCAGCAATAGACGCGGATGCTTTTATAAATGATAATATTGGTGCTATCGAATCCTTTTCAAGCCCATCTATTGATGGAACACTTTACTTTTGGGAACATTACGCAACAAATAACACCCATATACTTCGTGATTACCAAGGGGGATATGCAGTACGAAACCTTACTGGAGGTATTGCACCGGCATCAGCAGGTATAGATTTTATTAGTCAATTAGGAACACCGTCAAGAGGAATCCCTAATCGTTTTATACCTGTCGGGCAAGGCTTTTTTGTAAACGGAAAAATTGGATCCGGAGGTATAATTACATTCAAAAATAGTCAACGTGGTTTTCATAAAGAAGACGATGCTACCTTTTCTAACGTTATTTATAAAACAAAGAAAGATGCAAAGCAAACCTGGAAGTCGAATGAAAATGATACCGAAACTGCAGACACCCGTAAAAGAATCCGTTTAGGCTTCAACTCTTCTAATGATTTTCACCGCCAGGTTTTACTGGGGTTTATGAATGAAAAAGCGACTGCTGGCATAGATGCAGGTTATGATGGATTGAATATTGATGATTTTGCAAATGATATGTATTTTCTTAATGGCGATAACCAACTTGTGATTCAAGGTGAAGGCTATTTTGACACTAATGCATCCTATCCTTTAGGAGTTAAAACAGATACTGAAGGTAAAGTCAAATTCATGATTGACGGACTTGAAAACTTCGATATAAATCAAAATATATTTATATATGACAGTACTGATAGTAGCTACCATAATATAAGAAATGAAAATTATGAAGTTATTATTCCTGCGGGAGAAAACAATGATCGATTTTCATTGCGATTCACAAATAAAACACTGAGTACCGTTGACGAAAAAATAAAAGAGGAAAGTATAATTATCACTCATTTCCAAAAAAGAAATATCATTGAAATACACAACAATTCATTTGATACAAGTATTAAAAAAGCAAACTTGTACAATATAAATGGTCAATTGATTATTAATTGGAATTTAGAAAATGAAAAAAACGAAAATATTCAACTCCCAATTAAAAAGACAAGTTCCGGAATGTATATTCTTAAAGTTTATACTTCAATAGGAGAGCTAAGCAAAAAAATTATAATTCCATAAAGATTGACACTAGACTTATATAAAAAACAAAAAACTGCCATAATAGGCAGTTTTTTGTTTCCTTGAAACTTAAGGATAAAAATGAGTGAAAAAAGAAACTATTTTTTTTAAAAGAAGTATTTCATCGATATTTAAGGCGTTTTAGTCGGTAAAATCTTTTTAATTCCCGAAAAAAGTTGTTACTTCGTTATATTGCAGCAATATAAGCCCATAATCTATATTTTACACTAATAAATTATTTGAAAACTTATACTGTTTTCTATATTAGATAAAAAGAGAGCTAGTGAACAAGTCACTACTTTGTTACTCTCTTAATGTAAATACCACAAATATAATCGGGCATTATTACAGTTATAAAACAGTTTTAGATTCTTCTATTTCCGTTGTATAAAATTATTAGAATTTCATTTCTAAAATGTAGATGTCATGAAAAAAAAATACTTATTTATAATTGCACTCCTAGTTAGCTCTATTTTTAGTTATGGCCAATGCACGGATCCAGATATTGAAAATCCAACCTTTACCTCTTGTCCAACAAACTTAACTCCAAATGTAGGAGCTGGTACTTGTACCGCTAGTGTAGCTACAGCAAATCCTGTTACGGCAGATAATTGCTCGGTGACAAAATTGACCTGGGCATTAACTGGAGCAACTACTGCAAATTCAGCAGCAACAGGAATCAATAATTTAGGAACTCAAGTATTTAATTTAGGAACTACAACTGTTACTTATACCGTATCAGATGCAGCTGGAAACACT
>TARA_R110002110_G_scaffold271566_3_pt1 | contig 133187 bp, 130 predicted proteins | sample TARA_R110002110 | Tara Oceans TARA_R110002110 (sample SAMEA4397330) | marine metagenome | biome: Polar Biome; feature: [SRF] surface water layer (ENVO:00010504); material: water (ENVO:00002006), including particulate matter (ENVO:01000060) such as... | depth 5 m | reverse complement strand
GCTTAATATAATGGATTTAAAGTGCCCCTGTTTTTGATGAAGAGCCGAAATTAAGAAGATGCAAGGGTGGGAAGTTATGTATGAGCTCGATAAAAAACATAAAATAAAATATAGGTTCGTTGTTATAAATAAACCTGATCACATTCTCATGGGGAAGAAAAATTCTTAGATAAATATTCAAATGGATAAAGTTAACATGAAAGCTAAGCCCAAGACGCATTCAGAGATCCTATGGCATTTTACCGGTGGCCCTTTGTGGAGTGAGCAAAAACAGCAACAACTTACCAAAAAAAAATCACTTGCAGATGCTTATTCTGCTTTTTGCAGTATTCTTAAATCTAAAGAGTTGAGGGTAGGGGGGTATCATGAGATCATCAGAGAGAAATCCAAAGGACACCCACTTCTATTTTTACGCTGCTGGAGGCAGCCGACCAAATTTTTGAGTTAAATATTCATGATGCTCAATATCAGTTTCTCGAGTTAACTCTAAGCGCATATACTCTAATCGTCCAATACAAAACTGAACGCGATTTAAACTTAAGGCAGCATCAGTATATTGTTCAATTGCGGGTATTAATTCTTCTATATAAAACACATTATCAGGCTTGTCTGTTTTAAACAGTGCGTCACCAGTAAAGACAACAACATTATGGATAAGTCTTGGCTCTATGAAAGCAAGTAGCTTTTGAGTGGCTTTAACATGTTTGTAATTTTGAAATATGGGGTTCTGAAAGCGAAATTTGATTCTAAAGAAGGTTTGGGCCCAAGCCTTTGATTTCGGATCTGCAAAAATCCATCCTGAGTAATGCTTAGTCTCTATTACGAATATACCTTTGGTAGACACTAAGATATGATCGACCTGGGTCGTTGAGCCATCTTCTAAGCGTAAAGTAACATTATTTAGAACATGAGCATTTCTGCTTCTACAATACTGGGTAAGAGCTCGCCTGACTTTGGCTTCTCCACTATTATTACTATGACCGCTGTAGCCAACATCCCAGCGATGACTGACATCATTTTTTGAACCAATACTTTTAAAGCTTCTAATGCTATAGCTAAATATTAAGCCCAGCATTACAAAACCTATCAAACCAACAATAATAAGTTGGCCTTCTGCATTCGATACAAGGGTTATGATGAGAAATATTATTGTAGAGATGAAGTCGATGAGATCATAAATTGAAATTAAATCAATGCTTACACAAAAAGCAAGACAAGCTACTAGGATTAATAAAAGTATTTTCATATAGAGTTGGTAGGTTATTTTGAGTCTGTATAGGTTGGATAATTTATAGATCCAGAGATTACCACAAAACTAAATTGGGAAAAGTGAGTATACAAACAAATTCTGGAATAAGGTTATTCAGCATGAATTTTTGCATAAAGCTGAAACAGCAGAATTCATTGTGAGCATTTCAACAAAGGCTAGTTTCATGGGACATTAAGAAGTAAAAAAGGATAAAAGGAGACGCAAAGGTCAGAGAGCTCTCAGCTAGATACTTTGAGGGGTAGAAGCATTCTTACAAAAAACTTGCGGTGGTTATCTTTCACCTATAGTATTCCAGGCGAAAAGAGACCACTAAAAAGAATTAGTGCCTTTTTTTGCTTTCATATGTATTTATTTAGAGAATATGAAATAAATATTAAGTAGTTCTAATAAGGAAGTCAGCATGAAACATGAGAATAAATTTAAGAGTGAAATCCGTGAATTATCGAAAAGTGAATTAGAAAGTGTTAATGGTGGGCTTGGATTCTTGGCAGTAATTGTTCCTATTGTTGCTGCGGTTATCGCTGGTTGTGCTACTCATCCCAATAAAGGTGATAGACATGGTGACCATCATCATTCAGAATATTAGGTAAATATTAGGTGGGTTGATTACGCAGTTCAGCCCATTTGAGAGGCTTTATGGAAAAAATAAAAGAGAAATATAACATCATCCATCGATGGCTTATAGTTTCACTTGTTCTATCGTTTTGTTTATTTATATTTTTACCCTCTTTATATCCTAGTGTTATTTGTTTGCTGGCAATTTTAACTTGTGCTGGTTTTGTTTTAAAAAGCTTATTATCTTTGAATTGCTTACTGCATAGTAAACTACCAATTAAAACTTTTTTGTTAGGGAGTTTTATAGCTGTGGGTGGTTCAACTTTTGATATTGTTAACACAATAATACAAACACCAGACTTATCCTTTGAAGCTAATCCTATTGCAAGATTATTTCTTGATAATCAATTTTCTTTATTATTTGTATATATAATAGGAGCTTTAGGTCAAACACTTGTTGTTTTGTTTACGCTTTTATTATGGATGATATTTTTAAAGACGTATCCTTTGTTGTTGTCCGAGCTACAAAACAAGCCACCTAGGTCTTTAATTTGCACGCTTTTAGGTGGGCCAAAGGCATCTTACGTAGATTTGCTAGTAGGTAAGATTGAACCTATTTATGCAATAACGGCTGTAGCACCTTTATTGATAGGTAGTTTTTTATACCGCTGGTATCTTGGTCTTGAATGGTTGGAACTAGTTCCTATTTCTCGTGTGGTAGCGCCTTCTTTGGCAGTTTGCTTTTCATTGGTATGTTACCTGTATTTTATGCGCAAAAAATTAGCTCACTCGATAAGCGAAGCTAACCTCACCCCCTTATCTATTGCAGGAGAGGATGGGCGATAGAGAGTGTTAATAGAATCTCACAGAACACTCGCTTTAACTACAGTGGAGCTAGAGGGCTCCCTGTCAACCCGAAGAGTATGGGGGCTCTCTAGCCGCATATTTTATGTGGAGAAGCGAAGGTTTAGAGTAAAAATGTGTTGCTTTTGGTTTTATAATCAAAATGAGTCATAAGTATTCCTTTCAGTAAGAAGTAATTCCATAAACCTTGGGTTCACAAATAATTTCTCCCTTCCGACAGACATCTCTCTTAGAATACCGTTACTTGTTAGCTGTTTTAAGTATGCAGAAGCAGTTTGCCTTTTAGCTATATCGGCATCAACGATATTAGAGATTCTACAGTATGGCTGAACAAATAATAAATCTGCCAATTCACGAGAGTAAACTGTGGGCATGGTTGCCTTGATATGCTTTCTGGTTTCTTGCATAAGGGATAAAATAATTTTTATTTTATCACATGTCCATTTAGATGTTTCTGCTACTGCATTTAACATATAAATTATCCATGGTTCCCATGTTTCCTTTAACGTTACATTTAATAGCAATTTATAATAGTCGGGCTTGTGTTGAATAATGTAGCGGCTTAAATATAAAACGGGAATAGTCAGAAGATCTTGCTCTATAAGATACAAGATATTCAATATCCGCCCTGTCCGCCCGTTACCATCGGTGAAAGGGTGGATCGCTTCAAATTGGTAGTGCCCGACTGCCATTTTGATTAGAGGGTCAAAATCATTATCATCATGTAGAAACTGTTCCCAGTTATGTAATTTTTTGCGTAATAGCGTTTCTTCTTGGGGAGGGGTATAAATTATTTCCCCTGTTGTCTGGTTTGAGAGCGCAGTTCCTGGGACTTTGCGTACATCCATATCAACGCCTTTTAATGTGCTGCATATTTGAGCTGCAAGTACCGTATTGAGAGGACGAGATTTAATTGTTTCGAAGCCTTCTTTGAGTGCCGTTCTGTAACAGAGAGCCTCTTTAGTTGCTGGATCGATAAGAGTGTCAGAGGCTTGGTTTGCATGCTGAAAAAGCTTATCAGTGGTTGTTACAATGTTTTCTATTTCAGAACTAGCCTGGGCCTCTAGTAATGGAAGGGTATTAATTAACACATCTTGGTTTGGTAACATCTCGGCAGCTTTACGTAATTCTGCTAATGAGGCTCTGGCATTGATGCAGTGTTTCAAGATGGATTTCGTTTCTATATCTTCTCTTGGAGGCAAGTTGGGCAAGTCATTATAGGGAGTAGTTACATCAATATTCATGACATGTACACTTTTTGGCTTTTCTTCGACATGTTTTTAGGATATGTCGATTGGATAAACATGTCAATAAAACATGTCGAAAAAAATCCATTTAATCGACACATCAAAGTTACCCCCACACTCTAAAAAGTGTGTGGATATTGGGTATTACGGTTATGATTTGTTAGGGTTCGTTAGTCATAGCAACGGGCGCCTTTGGTTAAAATAACAATAATATCAACGACTTAAAAACCACAAACCCAACTCATAATCCCTTGGTCGCAGGTTCGAGTGCTGCCGGGCCCACCATTTCGCATTATCTTTTGCCACTTTGCCTCATGTTATGGTAGCTTTCTATTTTATATTTCAGGGATTCCACAGAGGGAAAAAATAAGATGAATAAAGTCAAAACCATCATTGTCAGTGCGATGGCTATACCTTTTTTTAGCTGCTTTTTGTTATGGTCATCTATTGCCCTTGCGACACAAGATGAGACTAAATCTGAAGTTGAATATTTTTATTTTAATAAAGCGCAATCTGACTTTATTGTAGAGCAACCACATTATGGTGCCTTTTATTCTTTTTTACATAGAGAGCGCATAACGGACGTTGAAAAAATTCAACGTCGAATTGGCATAAGTAAAAAAAGTATCGAAAAATATATTTCACAATTAGTAAGGTTAAAATTGATAAGTCAAGATGAGCATCATAATGTTCACGTGCTTGCTCGAAAAGGTTCTGTACTGTCTTATAGTGAAGGGAGTGATCTTTCATTGGCATTGAATAGAAATGCTCTGAACTCTCTGGTTGACGCAGCAATGAAAAGTGAAGATAGTTTTTCCCCTCTATATGGATTGTTATTAAGCAAAAAGGAATACTCATCTCTGAAGCAAGAATTAAAAGCCGTATTTGAAAGATATCTTGTCCTGGCAATTAATAATAGAAAACATCGCGGTCTATATGATGTCGTTGAGATTGGAGTGGTTAGCAATATTGTGGGGAAAGAGGAGATAGGCCTGTTACCTTTTGGGGCGATTATTGAGATAGAATAAATGTGGTTCATGCATCGTTAACCACTACAGAGGGGGCGATAGGTACAAACCAGGCACATAGGCAATAGTTAATCAACTGAGTTGCTGTTTGTTGACAGGGGTAGGGATATTCCCTATAATCGCTCCTTCAAAGTAGTATGATAGATAACAAATTGGTGGTTTAAGATGTCTCAGTTTACGAAAGAGCTATTAAAAGAAACTCCGGGGTTTGTATTTGATTTAATGATTAATATCCCTCTTATGCATTTGATGGCTATTCTTCAATCACCCAGAGATATCTTGGCAATTTTGGTGGTAGGGCCTATAGCAGGTTTCACGTCATTTCTCACAAACCCTAAAAGCTTAGGTGTGGGATTGGTCGCAGGCTTAGCCGCTTCATTTTTATTTCCCGTCATGCCAATAATTTCAATCATTGCTATCGGTTTAGGGATGAGCTTTTTGACAAGCACAATTGAGAGCTTAGTGGTTAGAACTCAAAACAGGATTAAATTAGAAAAGGGTTATGACTCGGCTGGTACTAGTGGTCTGCTTGCCTATTACGGACGTAAAGAGTTGGTTGAGGATGCTTTTCCAAGAGGTCAAGCTCCAACAGGATTGGGACCTATGTCTAAAGCCATTTATAATGATTTCCAATGGGCCAATTCAGCCTCTTTTAAAAGACCTTACAATACCTATAGCGACACGCACCATATCCCAGAAAATTTGGGTGGGTTCAGACCCCGTTAATTAGCATCGAAAACGGAACTCCCGAAATATTTAATATGTCGATGCAATAAACATATAAAAAAAACATTTCGAAAAAAGTCCATTTTATCGACATATTAGGATATCTCACACCCTAAAAAGTGTGGGGGTATTGGGTCTCACGGTTATGATTTGTTAGGGTTCGAGTCCTGCCGGGCCCACCATTTTTACTTCGTCTCTTTTCCTCTGACGGCGTTAAAAACTTGTTCAAAATGCTCATTGACCAGTATGACAACTGCGCTTTTTCGCTGCACGTTTGCCTTGTCAGTGAAAAACAGTCTCGAAAAAATATCTTTTCTTTTTCTTACCCCAGCGCATTCTTTTTGCTCTTGATAGAATCCATCTATACACCTAAAGGTGTCTCTTCCCTTTTCAAGGTAAGATCATTCATTCGCTAACGCGAAGGAAAATGTATGTCTCTAACTGTTTAAATGAAGCAGTGCCAAACTGGACGTCGCGTAGCGACAAGTTTATCTTACCTTGAAAAGGGAAGAGGCATGCTTTGCATGCACAGATGGATTCTATCAAGAAAAATAAAGACTGCTTTCATTTCGGGAAACGTCAATCTGAATAAAACCTAAGTATTTATCTTCATTAGGATAACTGATTCGCATTATATTTGCATTGAAAACATTTTCCCCTCTACCAATTTTGGGATAGGGGGCTGACAGTCCGAGTGAGGGTTAAACCCATATATTTTTATCTTCCTTTACGACTGTTATGCTTGTTCTGATAAAATTCTTCGTCGAACATAAGTTGAAAGACAACCGGCAACAAGAATTAATATTGGCGTAATATAAAATGGCGCCCCAAAATACAGGGGCAAAGCGATAACCAATAAAAATGTGCCGACTAAAATACCTAAGTAGTATGCAGTCCAAATCGCCAAGTTTTTTTTCGCCATAATATTCTCATTTCATTTGTGTTGATGCGTATTCTCAAAAGTCTTATTCCCCCCTTTTTCACATGCACATACAAACATGCAAAAAGGGGGGAGATATTATGCGAGTTTTCTCCTATTTAAGTCGAAGCTTGCAAGCAAGCAAATGCCCACCATCACTGAGGAACAAGCCAGTGAATAAATTAGAGAATACTCTGTGAGCAAAGATATTGTTTGAATGCATAGTGTCGTTACTGATACAAAGCTAGCGATCAGGTGTTGTTTCTTGGAGAAGCACCATGGCAGGATGAAAAATGCCAACAACATATTTGTTATAAACAGGTTTCCAAAAATAGTATTTAGAAAGGTCATTTTTTAACCTCGGTTTTCTAAGTGTTCAACCGCTTCAATTGTATTAATCGTATTGGCTAAGCCGATAACCTTTCCAGCTGCGCCAAGCGCCCCAAATGAACCGGTTACGCCGCCACCAATTGTTGCGACCGCAAAAGCTTCTGGCTCAAAAGGGTGATCTTTATTTTTGAAGGCATAGGTGACTGCGCCAATGATCGTGCCCCAAATAAAAGGAGCAAAAATGAATCCACCGCTTGCCTGGGAAATTTCTATTTGTGTCAAATCTCTCATTTTATACCTGCTTAATTTTATATATATTTTTTTATTTCTTCAACTTAATAGCCGCTTTGGCTTTTAGTAGCTCCGCGGAGCAATTAATTTGTGACTCTATTAGTTTTTGTAAGCTTTGTGCTGGGTTATTTCTCATAACGAGAAGCTCAATGATAAAATAGACCAGCAATGCTAGTAGAATGCTTTCTTTATGAATAAAAAAAGCAATTAAGCCAAAAATCAAAGTAATTATTTGTACAAGCCTATAGCATGTATTAATGAAATTTTGATTTTTAATACGATAGTAATCTTGCACAAATTGATGATGCATCTTGTCCTCCTTTTTGCCAGTAATAAGAAATGAGCACATGAAACTCTGCGCACACAAAATATCCGCCGACCTAAAATTAGGTTGGTTTTAAAACATAAATTTTAAATAAAAGAGGTCTAAATCACGTTAAAAAACGCAAAGATTTACGATCATGCTTTTTTATTTTGGTAAGATGAATTACAATGCGCATAGCCATAGGCTTTAACTCCTAGTGAAAGTTAAGTTTGTGGTTAGTTTCTGCGAGGTGTTCCAGCACCTCGTAGAAACGTATTCGTGCATACTACCGTATTAATTCTTTTCTGACAATATCTTTCTTTTTGTTTTATCTTCTTTTTTCCTTTCTTAAATAGTGTCACTATAACGAACAAGAATTTCGCGTGAGGATAGTAAATGAACACCAGTAATATTTTTTCAATTGCATTGAAAGTAAGAGATTATGAATGTGATATGCAAGGCATTGTAAACAATGCGGTTTACATGAATTACTTTGAACATGCACGACATGAATTTTTAATACAACAAGGTGTAAACTTTAAACAGTTAATAGACAAAGATGTTTTTTTAATTGCGGTTAAATCAGAAATTGAATTTAAAAAACCATTGCAAGCACAAACATCTTTTATAGTGACATGCGAGTTTAAACAAAAATCAAAAGTCAGAGTTGTTTTTGAGCAGCAGATCTTAAATATAAATAACGAGATTATGACGATTGGTCGAATGGAGTCTGCTGCGATTAATGGTGCAGGAAAAGTTCTAAGGCTTAATGCTATTTTTGACTTGTCATAAACGAAAAGTTAGTTAAGAATTTTTTAGGCGCAGGTTTTTCCTTCTACGCAGATACAGCATAACGATGTCATCTGAAAAAAACTTTCGCTTGGTATCAGGGTATCTCTCTTCATGGTTTAAAGCCGCAGGGAAATTTTATCGGTCTTTTTCTGATGGGATTCTACCTTGGTCCGGAAATTTGACTCCATTACGGCTTGTGTTTTGACTATTGCATTGATCATGAGTGGACTTAAAGCAGAATGACTGGCACCATCCACCATGATCATTAAACCATTTTGGGCCGCTGAAGTGATTTTTACCGAATTGATAGGGTAACAATTACGATCATGGCGTCCATGTAAACAAATAATTGGGGCTATGATATTTTTTACCAATTCGAGTAGACGTTTTTCACCCAGAAAGTAATTATTTTGAACATAATGAAAGATCAATTTATAAATATTAGACTCAAGCTCAATATCTCTGGTTTTGACTTTAGAGTCAGCGCGTACAGTAGAAAATGCATCATTCATATTAGAGAATCTTGTCATGTACTTTATGCGCTCAGCTTCATCTTTACTAAGCACAATTTTCTCATAAAGAGTCTTAACCAAGTCCTGCTTTTGCTCATCAGATAAATCTTCTACTAGATTAGACCAATAATCTGAAAATTGTTCCGGGCCCGTAATATGCAGTTTACGGACAAAACCAGATCTATCACCATTCGTAGGACCTCGCAGCAAAATATAATCAACCATCTCAGGGTAGGTGCCGGCGAAAACCAACCCCAATGCCCCACCCCAAGAGTGGCCCTGCACAGCAACCTTGTTTATTTTTAAATGGTTTAAAACAGCTTTTAAATCATTAACTAATGCACTTGTATTATTATTTTCAAGGTGACCTGTCGGTTTTGATTTCCCACAGCCTCTTTGATGGACAAAAATAATATAATTTTTAGTTGGGTCGATAAGCTGTCGATACTCTGCAACGGGCACACCAGGTCCACCATGTACTAGTAACACAGCCGGGAGGGTAGGATCGCCAAACGTTTCATACCAAACGGAATGCCCACTATCTCGCGTTAAACTGCCCATTTTTACCGGCTGAGACAATGGGTATGCTGCTTGAAGGGAGCTTGGAGCTGGATTGAAAGTGACGATACGACTGTGGCACGGCCCAAATTTTGAAAATATTTTATGTAAAGAGATATCTGGACTTGTTTTTTTTGATTGATTTTTGAATTGGGGTAATAACATAATATTCTTTATTATTTTTCAGTAATGTTTTTAAGTTGTAATCTATAGATCCTAACCTAAATTACTCATTTTTTAAATTGTAAAACAAATAACCCACAGAACACCCACAAAATCAGCATTACCCTGGACTGTCGATATTAATTTGACTGTCCTGTGGGCCTTTACTTTTATTGTTGCCGTCTATATTAAGAGTTTCTGAGCAGCTGGTATCATAGCAAGCATTAGAGTTTGTGTCATATAGATACTTATTATCCCACAATATTGGATAGCAAAAGATGTGCTAGCTCAAGTGAGGATAATTATGATTTTAGAACTTCAACTTTGGTTTGGGCTTAAGATCAGCTTCTTCTATTTTGTTAAAAGTATCCATTAATGAAGATCTCTGGTTAATTGCAGAATGTGCTTGAATTTTTTCTTGCAGGCTTTCCACGACAGTATCAATTGAAGGTCGTTTTGAACTATCTGTTTCAAGCATTGAATAAAATATTACGTTAGGTAACATTAGTTCTTTCTTTAAAACACAACCAAAAGTAAATATATCTGAAGCATAGGAATAGGTATGCATCTTATGTGCATCTCGCTGGGATAGTTCAGGAGCAGCAAAACCTGGGGTGACAAGAGCGTATCGTGACTTTTTTTCGGTCCGTCCAGGCTCTAATATTTTACCAAAGTTGAAGTCTATAGCTGTTACTTTATGAGGTTTAGTGCTATTTGGGTCATAGATAAAATTATCTAGTTTTAGATCTCCATGAACAATATTATTACGATGCAGATATTGAATTTCTTTCGCAATCATATAAGCCGCAATGAGTCGATCAAGCTCTGATACCTTATGCTTGTTATTCTGTCCTAAATGTTCTTTTTTTAAGAATTTAGTCATAGTGATTCCTGGAATCAGTTCTTGAAAAACATACCTTTTTTTATTAACGTTTCCCATCGATTCAAATTTTCTAATTGTTGGGAGCGAGCGCTCAGCCGAGCCTAGCAACCGACCCAATTTTTGTAATATATCCGCTTCGCCAGCAGCATCATAGTAGTCTGGATCTAAACGTAATATTTTTACTGCGCAGGGGGTATCACCGTCTTTCATGATGGCTTGCTTTACTTTGGCTTCGCCTCCGGTGCCGAGTTCTTTTTTCGTAAGCGCATAGATTTTGCCATTTGTATCTTTTACAAAAGACTTTTTAGCTTTTGAGTACTTGACAGCCTCAGAATTTGATTCATGATTAAAAAAGGCTTGAGCGGCGTCCCAAGAAATAGACTTGTTTTTTGCTAAAAAATTTAACATGGCTTTGTGCCCCTTCCCACAATTATTTAAATATTATTATGGGCTAAGGATACCGAACCAAAGGGGGCAAGTATAACAAAAAGCGATGGCCGTATAAATGAGCAGATAAAGTGGCATAAAGAGGTATATTGGGGGCAATTTATATGCTCAAAATAATATCCCCACACTCAATGGACATTATTAGAGAATATCGAGCTTTGAGTGCAGGGCTTGTATAGTTACTTCGGCCGGCTTGAAGGCTTAGTTTCCGGGTCTACTTGCTCTGGGGTTTCTTGTTTTTTTTCTGTAGGCTTTTGAGAGTCAGTACCATGGGCTTCTTGCATAAGTGTATCTGGATCTTGTTTTTGAGCTGGCATTGGACCATTGTCCGGCTGAATATCATTCGCCGATGCTGAAGAAGTCTTGTTGCTAAACAAAAGTGAGTCCGGTCTATAGGGTCTCGCCACTTCTGCTGTTTTCCAATGTCTAGGGGGGGCGGCAGCCTGCCATTCGGTTTTTGGAAGCGGTGAAGGTTGCTCAGGTGCTGCTGATTGTTCTAATTCACTGGATTTAGCCGGAGAATCACTGACCAAGGCGCTGTCGAACTTCTCGCTCATATTAGACGAGTCACTATTATTTCTACTGCTTTCCTTGCTAGAAGGGGGAGATGGGTTAGAAGCAGAATGCTCCATTCTGGGAGGCGCAGAGTGGGGCGTTTTATCCTTAGTGCTGGATGTTCTTTTTCTTTTGAAGGGTTTAAGGGAGCTGATTCTGTCTCGGATGCTTATTTTGGGAGTTGAGGGGGTGCTTATCGTTTGGGATAATTTACTTTTGCTGTCACTAATTTTTTCTTTAGTGGCGTTTAAGCTTTCCAGTTCCTTGCTAAAACGAGCAACCTGTTCCTCTGACTTTAGCTTTTCAGCCTTAAATCCATTTATTTTTTCCTCATTATCTGTTTCTTTAATTTGAGCCTCAAATTTTACGATATCTTTTCCATACGCTTTTATTTGATAATTTAAGTGTTTCTCCTGTTTGTCTAATAATGATTGAGTTTTTTTATCAACACTCGCTACTAGACTAGAAAGATTGTTTCTTTGTTCTTGACCCAGCTCCAGCTCTTCAGTTGACTTGTCGGCCAAATTTTCAAGAATTGTACTGTATGCTTCTATGCCAGTTAATTTAGTGCCACTTGAATTCTTAATTGTTAAATTAGCTGGCAATTTATAAGTGCTATTATTTTTGCTTTTAAATGAGTCAAAAGATTTTATTTGCTCGGAAAGCGTATTACCAGACTCATTAAGGGATTGATAATTTACTGGGTAGGCTAAACTTTCTATTTTATGCTTAGTCTCAGGGCTGTCTAAATCAAATTGACTAGCATCAATTAGCTTATTATTTAACTCTTCTGAAAAGCTGTTATTATGAGTCTTTTTGTAAGAGACGACTATATCATTGTAAAGTTCATCCAATGCAAGATTTCTGGAAACTTTATCCGGAGTGGCATTTACAAGTTCAATTTTAGCCGAAAGCATAGGGCCTTGTGGAATATAAGAACCAGTCTTTTCTGCGTCAATTGTTTCTCGATAGTTTGCCGCTCGGTTAGATATCTCGAATAGCGTGTTAATTTTATCTAATTTGTCTTTGTAATCCTTACTTAACTCATCATTTATCTTTAGTGGATTAAGGTGATATGAAAGTAATGCTGAGTTTATTGCTACAGCTGTATGATAATCTTTTGCTTTAATGCATTCCGAGGCAACATCAATCGCATATTTAAAGTGATTAACTGCTTCGCTCTTGCTAGCTGAGTTGCATATTTTCTCTAAAAAATATTTTTGTGTATTGTTAAGGTGCGCTTTAAAGGCGGTATTTGTAGAATTCCCTTCTTTACTTAATACAGCAAAGTCAGCCCTGCTAAGTGCCGTAAACAACGCACCACTGTTGTTCATTAACTGCATAGCCTCATCTTTAGGCCTGGTTCGCTCTTTTGCTTCGGTCTTATCCATTCGTGCTTGAACATCGTTAGTAGAAGCTGGTGTGGGAGGTGTACTTTCTTCAATTGCTTCTTCCGGGGGAAGACGCCGCCCAATCCCCACACTTTCTTTTCGTCGTGTTTGCGAGGGTGATGCTTTCGTAAAGGCTGAAGATGCAGAGGCAGCATTATCATCCGCATCAGAAGGCACCGATGGTAGCGGCTCGCTAGAGGAAGCCTCTTTGGGTGGCGTGCCGGGTATAGGTGGCAAAGGCTTACTGGGACGTGGTGGCCGAGGTGGTGGTGTTCGTGGGGAAGTTTCTGTTGTTGAGCTTCCAGGGACAGCTCTGTCTGCAGCAGAAGAGGGTACCTCAGGTAACGGGCGATTAGGTGGGCTGCTGGAAGCAGCATCTGCGGTTGATTCGTCGGGACGTCGTGGCCTGGGTGGCGGAGGCGTACTTGGGAAAACAGTTTTTCTAACTCTATCCGCTCCTTCTACCCGACGAGCTCTAGCCCGACCCGTTTGCTTAGGGCTACCTGCCTTATTTTCTTCAGTTTTTTTGGAGCCTTCATCAGACATAACTTCACCAAATATCTGCACTATGTGCTAATTAGACAAATGGATTTAAACAAAGTTCCCCATATATACAGTCATTTAGTGTATTTGCATTATGATGATTTGCGGCATAACAAGCTCTTTTTTGGATTTAGTACGTTATTATGCCTTCTATGTGTAAAGTCTATTTAGGATGGTTTTTAACTTGATAAATGGGGGGGGCGGTTTTTCCCTGACGAATCAAGGATGAAAGAATTTTCAGTACACTCATTGTAATACGTTTGAGCAAGCAAAAAAGCGTAGAAAAAAACGGATTAAAATCTGATAATATGTCACAAAACAAGTTGTGAATTTAAAAATATAAAGCTGTTATTTGGATAACAACAGTTGTATGTATGAATTATATCTATTGGCAATAATGGGTAGTCAGAAGTCATATGTGTCGGATACCTTGTTAATCTAGTGCCACACGCTTGCATCACTAAGTAGTACTATGTCACTAGATTGGCTTTAATGTGATTTATATTTTGGGAGAGGTTAAGTGGTGGAAGTGACGGTTGTTATTATAGCCTTGCTAGCAGGTGTTATCTTTAAATCGATGAGGCTGCCACCAATGGTGGGTTTTCTTGCCGCTGGGTTTGCGCTCATGCCAATGCAAGGCCTGTTACCAGAATTAGCAGGTGTTGATTTTACGCCTTTTGTTAATGCGGGTGTGACGTTACTACTTTTTTGTATCGGCCTGAAATTAGAGTTGAGAACCTTATTTCGACCTTTTGTATGGGGAGTCACCTCCGCCCATATGCTGTCGCTAGTATTGATATATTCTGGTGTTTTACTGGTGCTGAAAATAGTCGGCTGGACATTGCTAAAAGACCTGTCTTGGAGTCAAGGTTTGACGATTGGTTTTGCCCTGAGCTTTTCTTCCACAGTATTTGCCGTAAAAGTACTGGAAGAACGCGGAGAAATGGCAGCGATGCATGGTAAGGCGGCCATTGGTGTGTTGGTCATGCAGGATATCTTTGCTGTTATTTATCTTACGATGGTATCTGGAAAAATTCCATCAATATATGCGCCTTTAGTCTTATTGTTGATTCCAGCGAGAGGCTTGCTAGTGGCTTTACTGAAACGGTGTGGCCACTCTGAGCTGTTAGTTTTAGCTGGCTTTGCCATAGCTTTTGGCGCTTACGCTTTATTCGACTTGGTAGGGTTAAAAGGTGACTTGGGTGCCCTATTTGTAGGTGCAGTTCTGGCAAGCTCCGACAAAGGTAAGGAGCTGGTTAAGTCGCTCATGACGATTAAAGATTTATTATTGGTTGGTTTTTTCCTTTCTATTGGTCAGTACGGTTTGCCTTCTGATAATGCCTGGTTAATGGCATTTGTGCTCACCGCGTTGGTGCTCATTAAACCTCTTTTATTCTTCCTTTTATTTGCTCGGTTCAAGTTACGTGCACAAACAGCCTTTTTGGGAGGGCTGGCATTAAACCACTATAGTGAATTTGGCTTAATTGTGTTATCAATCGCTGTGGCTGAAGGGATATTACCTCATACCTGGTTAGTCATTCTTGCTCTGGCCTTGTCGTTTAGCTTTGTCATTAGTTCGCTCATTAATTTGTATAGCCATAAATTATATACCTTTTGGATTGGTTGGTTGGTGCGGTTTCAAACACCTAACAGAGTGCTTGAAGAGCAGGCTATTGATATTGGTAATGCCAAAATATTGATTGCAGGTATGGGGCTCATCGGCACGGGTGCTTATGATTATTTGATAGAGCACTATGGTGACACTTTGGTTGGTATTGAAGAGAGTCCGTTAAAAGTAGATGCTCATAATAACTTGGGGCGTCGAGTTGTGCTGGGCGATGTGTCTGATCGCGATTTATGGAAACGTTTGCCTATTAATCAAGTCAAAAAAGTCATTTTGGCATTTAGCAACCACGCAGAAACGGTGTTGGTCACAAATGAGCTTAGGGAAATAGGCTATACTGGAGTCGTGGCTGCAGTCGCAAAATTTGATGATCACTTAGAAGAATTAAGGTCATTAGGTGTCATTGCATTTAACTTTTACTCAGAAGCCGGTGCTGGTTTTGCTGAGCATGTTATGGCGCATATTGCAGGAAGCGATGGCGCAGCAGCTGGAGTTGATAAATAGAAAGGATAGCTCACTTATATCGAACTTTTGAAGCGGCAAAATCAACAGGATATCCAGATTAGAGTTTATTGCAAACATTCTTCCGCCTACCAATGTTGAGAGGTAAGCGGAGGATGGATGCAGTTTAAATAAAGATAACTACTATTTAGGGCAATGTCGTCGGAAGCTATGCCACTTAAACCAAGGACTGTTGCGCTTGTGTTTTTTTCGAGCGAGGGTTAGTCTTTTTACGCTTTGTGTAAGCGATCTTCGTTATCTTGCTATTCCGAACAATATATTCAACGCGCTCTGTATGTTTGTTGATTTGGGTAGTATCTGTTTTGCATAAAGTGAGTATAAAGCAGATATGCTCTCTTTTGATGGTTTGGTAGAGTTCATGTTCAATCAATTCTTTATTATCCTCAAGCCAACCCTCTTCTTCTTTGCTAAGCGCTTCATCTGCTGCACCAAAAAAGAATATATTGAGGCGGGTCTCACCTATGGCAAAGTGATAGCCCATTTCGTCTACACAATCTTCGGCGAAAATATTTTTGTCTATTAAGCTTTCCAGCAAATCTACCTGTTCCTGTGATATATCTGTTTTGTCCTCCATAATATTTGGATAGACGGTCGTATTTTGGCGTAGCTCCCAACTCATGTTTTCGGGTAAAACAAATAGACTGAAATAATCGTCATTCGTTAATTTACCAGTGATATCGATGCCATTCGGTAGAACAAAGCCATAACCATTCACGGATCCATTGTTTAGCAAATTCGAGACGAGATAAAATTCGGCGGTGGTTATTTCACTTTCAATGATATCCAGTTTATTTGTTATAAACGCTAATTGCTTAAACAGGAAAGAAGCGACATTAGACAGTAGTAAAACTAGCTTGTAAAATATGATGCAAAAAAGACCTATCATAAATAAAGCGAGTATGAGTTGTATTAAGGATGACATGTGTTTTCCATTTCTGAATGAGTGGAGGCAGCATAAGGCTTGATGCGGGAGGGGTCAAGTTAGGGATTGATGCCCGCAGGGCATCTAGCTAAATTAATTTAAGGGCCCTACAAGACACCATCCAAAAAGCTAAATCTCTAGGTCATCAAAGGGGCCCGCGATGACGCTGCGGCCCACTCACCCAGAGATATTTCCAAAAAGAAATACATCTGATAATTATATAGAATTTCTATGCGGTACTTTAGATTCATTATAGGGCTTTGCTGAGAGGGCGGTTTCAGAAAAGGCGCGGCGGCACTCTTTCGTTTCTTGTGCATTGAGTATGAGTGCCTTAGGCGCTTTATAAAATGCTTCAATCCTGCCAGGGCTGTCGATTTTTCCTATAAGTTCAAAAAATTTATCGTGGATCAGATCTATCTCACGTGAAGTCAGAATATCTGTCCAGGAAGAAAGGTTTGGTTTTAATAATGCATGCTGCTGAAAATAAACAAACAAACGTGGGGATATCTCGTTTGCCTTATTGAACAAAAAATCAAAAAAAGTCTCAAACCATATGCGTTTTAATTCTAGAACATCATCCTCACTAGCGCCAAGAGCTTTTATTTTCAGCTCAGTTGCATGGTATTCAAGGTCGATGGTCGCCAAGCAGCTTTTAAATTCCTGAGATAATTGTGGCACAAAAGAATAAGAGTGGCGACTTTCATAAGGGATGTGATCGATTAGTCGCAATAACGCATCTAATGACTCAGGTGTAGTGGGTGAAATACTGGATAACGGCAAGGTGGGTATTGGCGATGGTATTTTTCTTTTACTTTTAATGCGCTTTATCATCATTCTCTTTCCAATTCGTTGAGAAAATAGTTAGTGTTTTAGCATGGTTCGCTTAGATTTTTATAGTGCGATGTACTTTATAAATTTAAAGAGATTTAAATGATACCGATTAAAAAATATTAATCAAATTCACAGGACCCCCAAGTCAAGTCAGGGAGAAAGAAGTGGAAAAAAAGATGATCGGCGGTTTTATCTAAAAAAGTGACTGATATTTCTCTATAAATCATAATGGCTGTGATTTGTCTTGACTTTTGAGGGGATGCGGTACCATAATCCATTGGTTCTGGGTTCGAAAGCTTGCGCAAAGCAAGTTTTGTAGTGGCGCAGCGGTCATGTAGGTGGAGGGGGTGCAGATATACTCAATAGCTCTGCCGGCCCCATCATTTTCATTTTTTTACATTATCTCTTTTTTCTGACGTCGTTAAACACGCACCCAAAATGCTCATTGACTAGTCATGTAGGCTACGTTGCATCATTGTCCGTGTGGTCGCTTTAGGGCGTATTTTTATCTGGTATTAGCCTTAATTAGGCACAAGAGGATCTTTATGACAGTGGCCCATGGATATGATCTTGAAGAAGCCATGTTAGATAATATTGCCAATAGCCTAGTGCAATGTGGTTATATTGTTTTACCTAATGCTTTGGATAAGCCGTTTATGCAGGATTTATATCAGTACTCACGGAGCTTACCATCAACAGCTTGGCAAGAAGCAGGTATAAGCCGAGGTCGTGATCATCAAATTGTTAAGAGCATTCGTTCTGATAAAACATGCTGGTTATCTAGCAACCATCCTATAGAAAAAAAATTCAACTCATATTTAGAGTCTTTGCGCAAAGGCTTGAATAAACGTTTATTTATGGGGCTGTTTGACCATGAGTGTCACTTTTCAACGTATGAATCAGGCTCTTATTATAAAAAGCACATTGATGCACTGAAGGGAAAAACTAACAGAATATTGTCTATGGTGCTATATCTTAATGCGGATTGGCAGCAAGATGATGGCGGCGAGCTGATTCTTTACCTGCCCGAAAGAAAACAAGAAGTGATTCAACGCGTATTACCTCAAATGGGCACGGCGGTATTATTTTTGAGTGAGAAGTTTCCGCATGAGGTGCTTAAAACAAATCGCCAACGATTTAGTTTGGTTGCCTGGTTTAGAGTGGCAGAAAGCCAGTTCTTGGTTAATCCCATACCGTATATAGCGCCATTACCTTTTTCAGCGTAATAAGCAATATTGATTTAAAGATTATGAATTGCCGTTGCGTTAGACGAAGCGTTCTAAAGCTATCATAAGCTGAGTGTGTGTTTAGATTATGAATATATGAGCGAACGGAGTCTTCCGCCGTTTTAAATTTCTTAACTTCATGAGTTGCACCTTTGTTTCTTTTTTTGGGAACAAGACCGCACTTTTGTGTAAAGCACCACTCGCCGAAAAAATTATTACCCTCTTTTGCAAACCTCGATGTTCCCCAGGCAGACTCATTGGCTGCTTGAACCATGAGGAGAGAAACAGGAATGATGTCTATTCTGGATAGTAAATTCACTTTTGAATCTTCAATGTTTTTCTCGTTGAAAGAGGTTTTGTATTTTTTTGAGATCTGATTGAGCCATAAAATATCTTTGGTTGAAAGTTTGTTCTGATTAAATATACTTATTATCTTAGATCTTTCTGAGCTTATCTCTGTATTGATTTTTTGGGCAAGTGGCGCAAAGTAATTGAAGAAAGTCTCTTTTCTTATTTTTGTATTGTGGATTTCATCAAATTTGGGTGTATTTACCTCTGAGGCATTAACAATAAAACTCAGAGCTATGAAAAAGCAGAATATTGTAATTTTAAAGTTAGTAGTCAAGTTTGTTCCATAATTCAATATATTTGGTCGAAGATTATAAGCGGGAGTTGTGTCTTGTCAATTTATAAAGCACAGGACAGGCAAGGGATATGTAGTTGTTTAGCTCAATCTTTAAAGATATCCAATTGGTTTGGAAACAGAAATGCATCGCCCTTTTAATCACCGTGGCAAAACAGTTAATATAACGCCTAAGATTAGGTCTAAGGGCCTTAGGGGAGCAAGCCCAGTAAAATATAAATTTTTCGACATCTTTTGTCGCTTGTCTTTTTTCGTTGTTGCAATAATCTGAGCTCAGGAGTAGTAACTTGCCAAATCAGAAAAATAAAGTAAGCCTTCAACATACTGAAAAAGGTTTATTAAAAGATCAAAGAGAGGGATATTTGCCCAAGCATCAAGTTTTGGTTTCTGTCGAGGCTGATAATACTGCAAATCTATATGCCCTGAAAGACGAGATAGGAAGAGGTGCACAGGGCTCAGTACACCTGGCGATGAACCTTACGACTCAAAAACCTTGTGCTGTTAAGGTTTTATCTAAAGAGAGTCTGGCCTTTTGTGAGAATTGGCAACGAGAAGTATTTTTTTTAAAAAAACTTAATCGTCTACACGATGTTGCCACTTTTGGTTCGGAACATAATTTTTCTTATCTTTTTATGGATCATTACCCAGGTGCCAATTTAGAATCTATATTATATCAACTTAATGATGATGCAAAAGAACATAGTCGAAATAGAAATACAGCAAAAAATCATCTCACAATATCTCGGAAGCTAGCACTCAGTTTGGCGGTTATAAAATCACTCCTAGATTTACACAATAAAAATATTATTCATCGAGATATAAAACCGGGTAATTTTGTGATTACAGACGCTAAAATAATCTCAGATATGGCTAAATTAGTCGACTTGGGATCAGCGGCTTGTCATATTTCCGAAGATGATTGCATCAACGATGATATACAATCAGCAAGCACACCTGACTCTAAAAGCCGTACAGAGAGCAGGCTAGATAAAGTAGATCCCTCCCGCTTTGAGAAGCAAGGTGCAAAAGGATATAGAGCGCCTGAACAAATTTTATCGACAAACCTAGCCGCCAAAGAAACGAATGAACCATATAATTTTTCAGCCGACCTTTGGTCATTGGGTGTGCTCATCTCTGAAATTTGGAGTGCTGAAAACTATCAAAAAAAGCTGAAAACTTTTATATATCTCTTGCAAATTGATGCTCATGAAAACCAGGAAGAATTCAATAGGCTGCTTGACACATTTACTAAAAATGCCACTCAAAAAGAGAAGATAAAGCTTTATATCCTTGAACAGCAAAACAAACTGTCACAAGATGGAGCATATGATCCTCAGCTCAGCCCAGAGTGCGTATTCTTTTTTTTGGCAGATATTTTGATGAGTACAGAATCATCTAATAAAATGAAAACAATAGATGTTGGCAGGCCTCCATTGGAGGGAGAAACAACGCAACAGAAAGCTTCGAGGGTACCTAGACTGATTGGTCTTTCTAATCTTAATAATGATTTATCACATGATCCTGATCCTGTGGAAGGGGACACAGGGAAATTGATAATGGATAAAGTATCTTCGCGTGATAAAATTTTACAGAAGATAAAATGTTTAAAAGGCGAGATTGTTAATCAAATAACAGAAATGAGTCAGAAGTTATGTAAAAAGAGCCAAGCGGACCGTTTAACCAATGAGGAACTAGAGCAATACTATTTAGATCTATTGGAGAAATACATTCACCTTATAAACTTAGAAGCAAGCGCCCATTATTCACCAAGAGATAAAAGCACTATTACGCAGAGCGAGCGACCTAAGCATAATAAAAGAAAAGGGTCGGCGCCTCAAATTGATAATCTGTCGCCCCAAGCTACATCGGGGAAGCAAAAATTTTTGTATAGATTTTCTTTTTCTAAGACTAAAGAAAAAGAGAGTGCTCGTAGCAGTTTAGGGACCAGTCCCCAACTAAGCCCATCCACAATTCTACTTGAAGGGACGAGTCATAAGCTCAATAGTCCTCGTAAGATTGTTCAAGCTGTCGCAGAAAAGTTTGGAGCTGCGAAATCAAGGGGCAGCAAATGTAGTAGCTTTGGGAGGCAATCAAATCAGGCTTATGTTGAGCAACAATATGAAAATCATTCTCCACAAAAATCGGCAAAAGTATCTACACCCCTTCTTAGCTTAACCAGTTTGAACTCTGCAGCGCCCATAACCGAAGAAAATTCAGAACCATTATTACCTAGAGGCAGAACGATGACATTTCAGGCGAGCTCTATTCCTCGTACTATGCCTATTACTTCATCTTTGTCTTTGATTATGAAAGAGTCAAACCCAGAGCCGCAGGTTCCATCTAGCGAATCTGTTCTTTTGGAAACAAGTCTTTTGCAGTGTTTGCATGATAATTTGGATACCCTAGAAAATGAGCTTTTTCACCCGGATGAGCAAAATAGATCAAAACAAAAAATAAAGGAATCTAAACGAATTTGCACACAGCTATTAAGTTTAAAGCTTGATACTCCCCCTAAAGGGGGAGCCGATCTGACGACTCAAATCAACTCAGAAAATCCTTTTAAAAAGCAAATGATTTAAGGGTTAAGCCGGGCGGAATAGCCCCGGCTTAGGATTGATTTGAGTCTGTTATCAACAAATGAATGTGGTGTTACAGCATGTCAGGCAACACGGGCGGGAGATCTTCATTAGAGAACTCTACATTTGTGGGCGGGGGCGTTGTTGAGCACTCTGTTCCCTGAGCAGGCATGCTTGCGATGCTGACTTGAAAAATACTACCATCGTCTTTTGAGACACAATCAGATAACTCAATGGATTCGCTGTCTTTTTCTGGAGAAGCAATGAATAGGTCTTTAACTGATTCAGAGGCCTCTGCTGAGGTTGTAACGACTGAATCAAATTCTTCAGAGATAACGTCTTTACTATTACCCATAAAATCAGAAACAGCATTATATAAGCTGTTATAGTTCTCTTCTATGTTATTCCATACATCTGCCCAGACTCCTGAGACGTCATCCTTCACTTCTTGAACTGTATTTGTATCTTTTTCTTCTTGGGTTTCTGTCCAATCATTGACTTTTTCTGCTAAATTATGGACTTCCTGTTTGACGGTATCTTCTGCACTAGAACCAAAATTTTCAGCTTCCTCTGCAATATCCTGCGCAAGTGATTCTGCATCATCTTTCACTTCGCCTTGATGGTCAGAAATTGCCTCCTCCACATCGTGATACGCATCAGACATATTGTCAGAGAGATCATTGGCCTTATCTTCAATATCGTTTTTGTCAAACCCTATAGAACCAGCTTGTTTAAAATCATGTTCTTTAGCCCATTCATCTACATTATCAATAAGGTTGTTTATTTCCTGCTCGGCGGTATCTTTTACACTAGAGCCAAAGTTTTCTGCCTCGTCTCCCGCTTCACTGGCCAATGCTTCAGCATTATCTTTTGTTTCGTCTTGATGGTCGGAGATAGCGTCTTCCACATCATGATAAACGTCAGAGATATTGTCAGAGAGATCATTGGCCTTATCTTCAATATCGTTTTTGGCAAACCCTATAGAACCAGCCTGTTTGAAATTATGTTTTTCAACCCATTCATCTACATTATCAATAAAGTTGTTTATCTCTTGCTCGGCAGTATCTTTTACACTAGAGCCAAACTTTTCCGCTTCGTTCCCAGCTTCACTGGCAAGTGTTTCAGCATTATCTTTTGTTGTGTCTTGATGGTCAGAGATAGAATCTTCTATATCATGATATATATCAGATATATTGTCAGATAAGTCGTTGGCAGTCTCTTCTATATTATTTTTTTGAGTTTCATTTTTTGTTGTGAATGTCATATTTTAAACCTCCAAATATGCCAAGGACATCGCCCTAGAGAAAGTGTACTGTAATTTTTAGCTAAATTTATAAATTATAGCCGTACGCTGTAAGCCGCCAGTATGAGCTGGCGGCTTACTGAAGCGTAAGGATCAAGCAATGCTATAATTTTTCTGCTTGTAGAGGACATAATTGTCAACTGTTTTGACGCCAGGTAAGGTCGCAACCGTATTCGTCATATCGTTGATATCAACGTGTCTATTGATGAATCCACTTAGGATGACATGCCCATTACGGACTTGCACACCAATATCTTTTGTGGGAAATCTTTTCGCATTCAGTTGTTTATTCACTGCTTTTGCTAAGTGTTTCTCATCTTTGGTGTTGTCATGGACCTGTAAGACCTTGACATTGTTGATAACTTTATATTGATCCGCGTGGCTGCTCATGATATTGGCAACCTTGTGCAATTGCGTCTCATCATCTACAAAGCCTGCGGCTTGGATAATGCCATAATCAACGTGTGTTGAGATATGATTTGAAGGCAAGTCGCGTTTAAAAGCCATTTCTACACCCATTTCGCTTTTGACCCCCGCATCATGTAAATCATGACGCTGAGATGCACAAGCGCTTAGACCAAGGATTGTAACAAGAGTCATAATTGATTTTAAGGCCATTCTTTTTTTCATGTTTCTCTCCTTTGCTATAAGAACGCTAGTCATTCCAACATATTATTTAACCACTTTCAACCGAATTAAACTTAAAATGGTGTTGACTTTTTTCAAAGAGCCTAAAAATACTCATTTTTTTAGATGTTAAGGGGTTAAAGTGAAAGTTTTAATATTTTTTATTTTTAAACTAAAATCTTAACTGAGTATGCTCGTCTTATATGACAAGTTAAATTTATTTGATTGGTGCAGCTTTATTTATATTATTAAAATGGCTTTTTAAGGTATGCAATGAATATAGAAAAGATGGAGTGTCCCAAATCATAGACACGAGCGAGCGGTTATGCCAAACCATTAAAATAATGGTCTCAAATAAAATAAAACTGGATGACATTAATACTTTTAAATGCGTTCTAAACGCAGCATATGCAAAATGGCGTAACGATAAGACACATGTCGAAGTAGAATGGCTGAAAAAGCCATAATATTTTATGATTATTTTTTGCAGCAATATATCTGCTAGCAGTATTGTCTAGCAATAAAACAGGATTGCCTCTCCAAAACTCCTAAGGTGAGCGCTATAAATTTGCGTTATAAATGTTTTTTATTTGGCTCTACTCAGTTTCTGTTGGGATGCGAGGATCTAAACTGTTCAGTGCCATTGTTGTTCTTGGTAATGCAATAAAGTTTGTTTCAGAGTTAGCGTGAGATGTTTTTGGTTTGAATAAGTAGGAGGCAGCAAAATTCAAACTTAAGATAATACCCCCGAACCATAAAAATGCATTAACAGATGTTAATATCATCATGGCTGAGCATATAAGAGAGCCCAACATTGAACCTATAGCGTTTATCAAGATAAGCGAACCAGAAGCACTGACGATATGCTTACTATCAAGATGGTCAATGATATGTGCTAGGCTTAAAGAATAGATAGGGTATGAGAAACCACCCATTAGTAAAAATAAAAGTGACAGTGATAAAGTATTATTACTGTAAGTTATAATAAGAAAAGTCAGAAAGAATACAAAGCTTCCAACCAAAGAAGCAAATTTGATGGTGCTCCTTCTGTTGTTTGCGATGTCCGATAATTTGCCTAATGGAAATTGAAAAATCAAAGCGCCCATAAAAGTCATCGCTATGAACAATGAGATATGTCCTGTGCTGAATTTCTTGAATTCAAGAAACGCACCTAACATTGTCCACATTGAGCCTACAACCATTCCTCCGCACAAACAGCTAATACTGCCATAAGGTATATGTTTAACTAACTTTTTAAAATTGATAGGTTCGCTTGCTATCTCAATTGGTTTTGCTTTTGAGCTAATGCATAGCGGTACAATAGATACTGAGAATAACATTGACACAATGACAAACTGATGAAATGAGCCTAGTGAGCCAATATTTAGTAATAGTTGACTTACTGAAAAGCTTAAATAGATAAGAACCATGTATATTGAGAGGACTTGGGCTCTATTGCCATTTGTGGAAAGTGAGTTTAACCAACTTTCAATCACCATATACAAAGCAGCGATGCAGACTCCATACGTGAATCGTAGGATCATCCAGCTTGGTAGATTAATAGATAGTAAGAACGCAATAGATAAAGCAGAGGTTAAGGAGCCCAGTGCAGCAAACGCCCGAATATGGCCAACGACAGATATTAAACGAGTACAGAGTGAGACGCCAAAAATAAATCCTGCGAAGTAACAAAACCCAATAATACCTACTGATAAACTAGAAAAGGATTCCATTGCCGCCCTAACACTGAGCATGGTGTTAAGTAACCCATGGCCTAAACATACCAACATAAAGCTGAACAACAGTGCGATAACAGACATCATTGTTGGCAGGAGAGTGTTTTTGTTTTCGTTTACTACAGCAACTATTTTACTCACTGATTGCTCCCTTGTACGTGTTCTTGCTTGGTCAGGCTCGTCACGAAATCCAAATCATCTTCTAGTCTACATGAGCTAGGATGGGCTAGCCAGGGACTCAAGAATGAAGCTTTAAAGAATGGGCAAAGAAGTACAGGACATCCTATCAGAGAAACACAGGACAGAAGTACAGCAGAAGTACAGGACAGCCATGTTAATTTTCTTTGTAAAGTTGACCTGGCATTAAATTAATGCATAATGTCAATTAATGTTTGTATTGAGGTGATTTATGACTGTTTCTCGTTCTGAGCAGATTGATTTAGATGTAACACCTTATTATCATGTGATGAACCGTTGTGTGCGTCGAAGCTGGTTATGTGGCTATGACGAGTTGACAAAAACAGATTATTCTCATCGAAAAGAATGGATTGTTGATAGATTAAAGTATTTGTCTAATATTTTTGCTATTAAAATATGTGCTTATGCCATCATGAGCAATCATTATCATGTTGTTTTATATGTAGAAGATGAGCGTGCGAGGAACTGGTCTGATAAAGAGGTATTTCGGCGTTGGGAAAGTATTTTTAAAAAAGATGCGAATTCAAATAAATATAATAAAAATAAGATTAAGTTATGGCGGGAGCGATTAACAAGCATTAGTTGGTTTATGCGTTGTTTGAATGAGCGTATCGCAAGAGATGTCAATGAAGAAGATGATTGTAAGGGGCGATTTTGGGAGGGGCGATTTAAGTCACAAGCTTTATTGGATGACGTTGCGGTATTAAGCGCCATGGTATATGTTGACTTAAATCCAATTAGAGCAGGAATAGCGAAAACTCCAGAAACCTCTAAATTTACATCGATATATGAACGAATAAATTATATAAATAAACAGTTAAATAAAAATAATCACAAATATGTTCCACAAGAAAGCACGAGTGGAGTAGAAATATTAGAGAACCTGCCACAACCAAAAGCATTAGTGCCATTCGCTCCTAGAATAGATGAAGACACGTTAGCCATTAATTTTAAATTATCTGATTATTTAGAATTAGTCGATTACACAGGTAAAACTATTCGGGATGATAAAAATGTAGGTGCGATACCTGAGTGCTTATCACCTATACTTTATAGGCTAGGATTTGGGGCCAATCATTGGGTTAATTTTATTCAAAACCTGGGTTCCAGATTTTCATACGCTATTGGGAGTGAGGTTTTACTCGTTAATTTTAGTAAAAAGAAAAATGGTTTCCAAAAGAGTATAAAGAGTATAAGTCAAACAAAGAAATTATACGCAAGTAATATTCCATCATAAAAGTAACATTAAAATTCTGCACATAAGTATTTAGTAAAATATTCCCTCCAATTTAATTGTTTAGATCTAACAAAAATTTTGAACATGATCGTGCATTGGTTGTGTTGTCGCTTCGTGTTTAGAGGATGGCTGTCCTGTTATTGGGGGCTGCAGTTTTGTGTTTGGAGGATGGCTGTCCTGTTATGGGGGCAATAGATGATTGGTACTGGACAAAAATGAGCGTTCAGAATACTATGCATCAAGCAAAATGAATGTATAACACTTAAGTGATATGTATGGGAAAAATCAGGTTAAAGGCTCGGTTGCCTAATCCAAGTCAGCTTCAAAATAGTAAGCTGTTTAAGATATTTGGAAGTTTATTAGGCGAACCAAGATTATGGCATTTTAATCGTACTTCTGTTGCATCTGCAGTCAGTATAGGTCTGTTTGTGGCCTATATTCCTTGCATTGGACATATGCTAATGGCAGGATTGCTGGCTATTTGGTTTAGAGCTAATTTACCGTTATCTGTCGCTTTGGTTTGGTTGGTCAACCCTTTGACTGCTATCCCATTACTGGGCTTTGGCTATTATATTGGCACAAAAATATTATCTCAGTCAGTTTGTGATTTAAATTTCCACTCTTTTAGTATTTTACATGAAGTATGGCAGCCGTTGTTGTTGGGATGTACCTTGTGCGGTATTGTCTTAGCCATATTAGGTAATATATTTGTCCGTATATACTGGCGATTTCATCTTGGGAAAAAATGGAAACTTCGCAACAGTCGCAGATCTAGATATTTAGAATTAAATGCATGACTGAAAGATTAGATTAAAGCATCCGCGCTATCAATTATTCTATTTAAGTTAATATTTGTAGCATTAAATCTATCATCTTGGGCTCTTCACCCAGCGCGGCTAAAAATTGCACATCTGTATTTTTTAAATGCGAGTTCTTAACAATATTAGGTATATCTTTAGCGACATGATTTCCCGCATGAAGAAAATAGGGAAAAATAGCCACTTTTAATGTGGTATTGCTTTTGGGGAGTGAGTCAATTGTCTCTACCAAAGAAGGTGATGCAAATTCTAAAAAACTGAGCTCAATTAAGTCATATTTTTTTTGTAGACTTGGTTTTATCTTATCAACTAAATTGACGAATCTTTGGTTGGCGAGCTCATTTCTACTACCATGTGCCACAATAATTAATGCCTTCATAAGTCCCCTGATAGTGAGTCTAAATTCTAATTCTATAGCGATTAACCCTATTTTATATGTTCTTATAAGATTCTAATGCTAAGATCCTTGCTTCTTTGTGATCAACGATAGGGCATGGATAATCATGTCCCAATGTAATATTGGCTTGGCTGAGTATATTTTTAGGAGCCAACCATGGCGTATGAATATATTTGTTACCTAGCTTGGATAGCTCGGGGATCCATTTTTTAACGTATACGCCATCAGGGTCAAATTTTTCACCCTGTAGTGTTGGGTTGAAGATACGAAAATAAGGTGCGGCATCTGCGCCACATCCTTGAACCCATTGCCACGAACAGACATTATTAGCAAGATCGGCATCAAGCAAAGTATCCCAGAACCACTCTTCTCCCTTCTTCCAATGGATTAATAAATGTTTCGTTAAGAAAGAGGCTGTGATCATTCTGACTCTGTTATGCATATATCCTGTATGCCACAGCTCCCTCATGCCCGCATCCACGATGGGGTAGCCAGTCTGACCTGTCTGCCATTTTTTTAATTTAGCTTTGCTATTTTTCCAGGGAAAGTTATCAAATTTTTTATTAAAATTACGTTTGGGAAGATTATCATTGTGAAATAGTAAGTAATAACTAAAATCACGCCAGTATAGCTGTCGAATAAAACATTCTATATTTGCAGAATGCATTTTTTCTATTTGCTGTTGTTGAACTGCTTTTTGGCGAGTTTGGTTTAAACTGATCTCTCCAAAGTGAATGTGAGCAGATAAGCGCGAGGAATGATTGGGTTCAGGGAAATCTCGGCCTTGCTTATATTCACTTAGGCTATTTTCCATAAAGTCTTGTAGCGCCTGTTGTGCCCCTATTTCACCTGGTGTTGCATAATCTTTAAAATTATTAGCCCAATTTGGCTTTTTAGGACACAACGCCCAATCTTGGAGTGATTCACTTTTGGGTGTTGTTAAGGGATAGGGCTGAGCTTGTGTAGGTGTTTTTATGACTTTGCTTGTGCTGACATAGGTGGTTGCTTTTTTATAAAAGCTGGTAAACACTTTATAAGGTTCATTTTGGCCATTAAGTATTTTGTCCGGTGAGATGATAACGTTCGAATGAAAAGTGTTTTGTTGGATATCATTGGTGGTACATAATTGTTCTAGCTTGGCGTCAATGGCCAATTGTTCTGGTTCAAATACAGTATTAAAATTTATGGCGCTAATATTATTGTCTTTTATAATTTTTTTAAAGATATCTAAAGTGCAGCCTTGATGCAGAGATAGATTGAGTCCTATCTGTTTAAGGCTTTTATTTAATGCAATCAGACTGTGGTGAAGCCACCATTTTTGGGCGGAACCCATAGGTCTTGCATTTTTCTCATCTAATATGTAGAGACAAAGGATATTGTTTTTTTCTTTACAGGCAGAATGTAAGGCTGGATTATCAAATAACCGCAAGTCTCTTCTAAACCAAACAATTTGAACGCCATTTGATACCACTGTACCTTATCCTTATCCAATTAATGGGTGTAATAATATATACTAAATATATCAATCATGCATGTTATCACATTAAATTAATTAAGGCTTATTACTTATGAGTGTAGGAAAGATTAAAGTTGGCGTCAGTAGTTGCTTGCTTGGAGAAGAAGTTCGTCACGATGGTGGTGCCAAACGTCAAGCATTTTTGACGGATGTTCTTGTAAACTACTTTGATTTAATTCCAACATGTCCAGAAGTGGACATAGGGTTAGGTGTGCCAAGGCCTACTATACATTTGATAGGTGATCCTAAGTCCCCTAATTTAGTTTTTGTCAGAGACCACTCAAATGACATAACAGATAAAATGCAAAAATATGCAACTAAAAGAGCAAGCCAGTTAAAAGGATTGTCAGGCTACATCTTCAAGAAGAACTCGCCCACTTGTGGACCAGATGTAAAAGTATATCAGACTGTTCCCAAACCGCCCAAAAGGGGTATAGGCGTATTTTACAAGGCATTTTGTGAAACACATCCTCTTTTGCCTGTAGAAGATGAGGGAAGATTAAATGATCCCAACTTGCGTGCAAATTTTATTGAGCGTGTTTTTTTATTGCATAAGTGGCAAGCTGCAATGAAAAAAGGTGTCACGGCTAAAAAACTGGTTGATTTTCATTCTCAGCATAAACTGGCTTTGATGTCTCATAACTTGAGTGCTTATAAACGGCTGGGGGTTATGATCGCGAATATTAATAAAAAAGATTTATCTGGTTTCGCAGATGATTATATTCAAGAGATAATGCTTGCCTTTAAATATATTGCGAACACAAAAAAAGTAGCGAATGTCCTACATCATTGCATGGGGTATTTGAAAAGAGAGATTTCAAGTCTGGATAAGCAGGAACTATTAAAGACAATTGAGGAGTATCGTTTGGGAAGATTACCCCTTATTGTGCCAGTAACGCTTTTGAAGCATCATTTAATGCATTATCCTAACGATTATCTTTGCAATCAGAGTTTTTTAAACCCATATCCAGATGAATTAATGCTACGAAATAAAATATAAAAACTCAGCGGTTCGATTGTGTGCTGGTGTTGTCAAAAATATTAACCAGCCTGGACAACCGCTGAGAAAGTATTTGAATATTGTAGAGGTTGTTCGTTGCCTCTCGTTGGTTGCGGCAGTAGGCGAGTTGTTGAAAAACAATGCATAGTGCCGTATAAATCGGCTTATCAAGAGCTTATCCATGCGCTATGAAGTATATACACTAAAAAACAAGGCAGTATATTATGGCCGCAAGGTTTGGTGTGTTAATATCACCGTAAATTATATGAAGTCAATACATCCGAATAGACAAAGGAGGTTTATTTAGTATCATTAAAAATTAGAGGTATTATATGTTAAGCGCTCCTGTTCCCATCTCTCCCATTAAAAAAGCAACATCATCTGGTTACTCAGTGTCTCCCGGATATATGCCTTTTGAGCGGGCCTTGGTAGGTCACAAGGTGGCCCCCTTCCGATTACGGCATTACGTTAGAAATAATACAGAATATACATTGCTTACTACGCTGCCTACTCAGGAAGCATTGAATACACTGCTCATTTTAAATCCCTATATACAAGACAAAATATTACATGCACTGCAAATGACTTATTCATATGTTACGGAACGCATACCGACCGAAGGGGCAGAGCATTATTTCTGCCATGTGGCCGCCACGGTATATTATGAAGAACATACTGGTATTGACATAAAAGGCAGACAGCATTATAAAAAAGCATCCAGTTTAAGTTTAATGCTCAAAAACCTATTAGATGAATACCAAACGCCTTTATTTCATCGTCGTCTAACTGATGAGCAAAGTATGGTTTTAACTGTATTTACTAAAATATTAGCAGCGCATAAAGTTGCAACTGATAATGCGCTACAAATCATTTCTGAAGAAAAAAAACGGCATTTGCAAACTTATCAAAATCATACGGTTGATATGAAACCCGTTCTTTTATCGCCGCAAAAAGTATCAGCCGTTAGTACTAGCTACCCAGCTATAAACTTAAAAAATAAAACCCCCAAAAAAATGTCGAAACAGGATATAGATTCAGTCAATATGATTAAATCAAGAAGAAGCGAAATAGATGCTGAATTTGACAATCTATCTAGCTCTTCTTCAGATGAAGAGCTTAGGCAGTCAAAATTTTGTGAATTAGACGACGAAGAGTTTTTAATGCACTCGTTTAAGAGCAAGCTCATTTTTAATGAGGTTTTTGACGCGGGGAGCACCTCATCATCTTCGCAGTACTGGGATTCTAGTGATGAGTTAATAGAAGACTTTGAGCTGGATGACGATTTCCAAATATCTCACGATATATTGGTTGAGACGGCGTCATTGGTAAAGAGGAAACTATTCTAATCAAATACCTAATACTATTCCGTGGTTTTAATCAATATAGCGCCTATGCCATTATTTTTTTTTGCTTTAATAGTGTCACCGGCACAGTCTTTGATTGTGCTCGTACTTTGGATCTCAAGCTGTTTTTAAATAATTAAGATGACTGCTTTCTTCTTGTCTTTGTATTGGCACCATTTATCGTGTTTCTGTTTGTGTTATATAATATGGAACTTATACTTGAGGTATAAATTATATTTTTTGAGGAGCCGTATAATGAGCTTAGGTGGTATACAAGCGTTGATTAAACAGTTTGATAGTCAAAAAGCATCGAATGCTGAAAAGAGGCGTATAATAGATACGTCTGCTGACAAAGTATTGGCCACGGGACTTGTTTCAAATGCACCAGAAAATAATCAAACGGTCCTCTTAGCCTATGCAAATGAAAGGCGAAAAGAAGAGTTGACTAATTTGCAGATGATGCTTGATATGGCAGATGAGCTTCAGCTGAGCGTCAGTGAAAGAACTGAGATTAGTCAGAAGATACGGACATTTTAACTGACTGTATTCGCTTTAATACAATACATTTGTTAGAGAGGCCTTGGAAGATCTCTTCGCGTGTTATGGTTTTATTACCACATGTATTTCGGATATAATATGCTCTTGCGCATGAATATAGTTAATATCTAAAAAGTGCAATGAGATCAAATACAAATGGCTGAACCATTAAAAAATTATTATAATAAAAAATTCATCAAAAATATTGCCAAAGCAATGAAGGCGATTCATTCAGATTTCAATGATCGTTACTTTATGCAGCTTATTTTTGATGACGCTTGGGATTCAAGAGAGCTAAAAGATCGCATGCGGCATGTGACCATTAGTTTGGGGACAATTTTGCCAAAGGACTATGAGACGTCTATTAACATATTAAAATCTGCCGCACCCCTAATGCATGGTGTTTCTGATTTTGGTGGATTTTTAAATATGTTTTTTCCAGACTTTGTTGAGATGTATGGACAGGCGGATTGGGAGCCATCTATCTTGGCATTAGAATTTTTTACGCCATATTCTTCTTCTGAGTTTGCGGTGCGACCATTCATAAAGCAAGATTCCAAGCGTATGATGAAGCAAATGAAGTTATGGGCTAAACATGACAACTATCATGTACGACGGTTGGCGAGTGAAGGTTGTCGTCCAAGACTACCTTGGGCAATGGCCTTACCTGACTTTAAACAGGATCCTTCTGCTATATTACCTATCTTAAACATCTTAAAAAATGATGAGCAAGAATATGTGCGCCGTTCTGTTGCTAATAATCTTAATGATATTGCCAAAGACAACCCTGATATTGTGATTAATATTGCACAAAAATGGTATGGCAAAAACGAAACAACAAATAGATTGGTTAAGCACGCCTGTCGAACGCTACTCAAATCAGGCAATAAAGAGGCATTGACTATTTTTGGGTTCACTGATACAGCCGGTGTAAACGTTAAAAATTTAAAAACACAAGAAAAAGACATCAAGATTAGTGAGTCGCTAGCATTTTCTTTTGATGTGATTGTGAAAAAAGTAAGCAAGTTACGAGTTGAATATGCAATCGATTACATGAAAGCAAATGGAACAAAATCTCGTAAGATTTTTCAAATAAGAGAAGGGCATTATGAAAAAGGAATTTTCAGGTTATCAAAGCAACATTCATTTAGAGAAATGAGCACACGCAAGCATTATGCTGGCAAACATTATATTGCGATAATCGTGAACGGCCTTGAAATGGAAAATATTTCTTTTAATGTCAAATAAGATAGGCAATTTATTTACGAGTATTCTTTTTTTGCTTTAAATAGTGGCTTAGTATTTTTATGCCTAAATCAGATTGGGCTCCTGCTATTGCCATGAGCGGCAATGTCTTTGCTATATCAGTTCCTTGCCCAATAGCAAACCCTACACTAAATGTAGCGGCGAGTAACTTCTGTAATGCCTCTTTGTTTGTGCTGTGTGCTTTGTTATTGAGATCATCCAATATGATGGTATAGTTGGAAATCATATCTATCGTTTCTTGTTCAGTATATGGGTTCATGCTTGATACCATACTTTCTATTTCTGTTCGCTTTTGCTGTAAATTATTGGCCGTACTTTGCAGCCCTTTGTCATCTAGTTGGTTGATTAATGCGGCGATATCAATATTATCTTTGTTGGGTTGTTCGCTCATAAATTCTAACGCCTTATCGTAATTTGGTGGATTTTGATGGCTCGGGATTTTCGGATTCTGGACTTTCGACACCATCTTTGTTAGAAATCTCTTCTTCCTCTTCGACCGTTTCTTTTTGTTCATCGACCCTATTTTCTGTTGGATTGTTATAATTTAAATAGCTTTCAATTGCAGAGATGCTTCTCTCTGGCTCTTGAGATTCTTTTTTCATCATTGAAAAACTATTTAAAATCTCGCCTGATTTGAACCTTTGAGGGTCTACTTTGGGGGAAAAATGTTGGGAGGGCATACTATTAAAGTTTGCACTCATATCAGATAATTTGGCTAAGCTGGCTAAAGTGGGAGAAAAATTATCCCTGATGCGATTGTTAAAATTTGTGTTACTAGGGTTTTCTACTTGTTGTGATAAATTTCTTGCGAGATTACTCGTTTGCTGCGCTTGATATTGACTTTGGTTACTAACCGTAGGGGGAGAGCTGTTTTGATATGCTTGGATCCCCATGCCAACAAGCTGAGAGGCAAGGCCTGCTTTGGAGCTCTTCATGGATTTAAGCATACCAACTCTATTGGCATTCTCGGAGGGGTTTAAATTTGCCGCGTCAAGCATGAAATTTGTCGTTAAATCCATAGCAACTTCTTTACCTGTTTTTGCTAAGAACTGCCCGCCTGGACTTCTTGCCGTGGCGCTGAGATTTTGAGCCGCTTTCGCTGCAAAAGAACCTAATCTAGCTCCAAAGACACCCATTCTTACACCTACTGTACATCATGACTCTTAAGTCTTTAGACCAGTAAAAGTAATGGAAGTTCATTGTGTTTTATATGTAAGTGTAATACCACTTTTAAGCCAGAGGCCGGCAAAGTGCTATTCTGAGAAATCAATCACTTAGAAAGGTGTTATGTTTATTTAAGCTTGATTGAAGCACGGGTTAGCAAGTCAATTTCATCCATAGAGCCATTACTGACCGCATCTTCTAAGGCATCAAAGCGAGCTTCAAATTCGTTAGCACTAAATTCAACACCTTGATCAAGCTGTTCGTTTAAAAAGTCATTGGCTTTATGAAATAACTGTGCTTGACCAGAATATCGTTCCTGTATATTGGATTGCAACATTAATAGAGGCTTGCTCGCTTCAAACAAACCGGCATGTGGTATAGCAGAATGGCTGAGGAAATCATCTGCCAAAGTCATGTCTAAACAGGCATCTTGTACGCGTTGAATTAAAGGCGCACAGGTGTCAGGATTCCAGCCGTGTTGGTTTATATTTTGAATAATAGGGTGTCTATCTAATGGTGAAATACAGGTGTCTCGATTTCTTGCAGCAACTTCCACAGAAGATAGATAGTCTGCTTGGTAACGCCAGTGAATGCCTGAATTATGTAACGTTAAATCAAACAAGGGATTCGTATAATTATTGTCTTGTAAAATAACCGCGTTATTTCGCCCGTATACATTTAAATTAATACCCATAATACGGGCATAAACGCTGATTTCATCAACGGTCAGCATGAGCCCTTGGGATGTCTCACCTAGCGCTTCAATATAATGGTTAAAGCCATCTTTGTTATAATAAGCTTTTATGTCTGCTTGTTTATAAGCCATGAAAGCATCTAGTTCTAAACCCGATCTGGTATAATCAGCTTGTAGCTGTGCCAAATAAGCACCATTGGCTCGGATAAGGCTTTGGTCTGTGCCTTCATTGTTTCTATGGCCTAAATACCTGCCGGCGGCGGTAAAAAATTGATTAGAAAGTAATTCTTTATAATCAGCATCTTGGTGGAGAACTTCAGCAATATGTTGTCTGATAATGGGGCCAAAAGCGTATTCTTTATTCGCATAACCCGGAATAGCGTCTAGCGCTTTTCTGAAATTCTCGGCAGTGAGTTCAACCCCATAGGTTTCTGAGAATAATTGTAATAAAAGCTGGTATTGCGGAAAATCCCAAGGGAGCTTTTCAAATTGGTCGTCAAAAACATGTAAAAAATCATGCGCACCACAGCCATTATCAAAACCTGTCACATTAACGATTTTTTGTGGGCCCTGCGATGTCATATTGATGTTCCTGCCTTGAAATACTAGTAGTTGTCTAACCTACATAATACTATATATTGCATCGCACTAATAACAACACTCCGATACTCAGGGGGTATTATCCGACCAATGGCGCATGTGCGAGGAATACTTGTTATGATTAGCCGTTTGTTGTTTTATTGATGAAATTTAGTTAGTAATCTAGACGTATAATTTAAGGAAGAACTTATGGAAGTGAAGGCTGCCGTTGCATTTAAAGCAAATTCACCACTCTCGATTGAAACAGTGGACTTGCAGGCGCCTCAAGAAGGTGAAGTTCTGGTAGAAATGAAAGCCACTGGTGTTTGTCATACAGATGCTTTTACCCTGTCAGGGGATGACCCAGAGGGCTTGTTTCCGGCTATTTTGGGGCACGAAGGCGCTGGTATCGTGGTGGAAGTGGGTAAAAATGTAACAAGCTTGCAGCCTGGCGATCATGTGATACCGCTGTATACTCCAGAGTGTGGGCAGTGCAAATATTGCCTCTCACAAAAAACAAATCTATGCCAAGCTATTAGAGAAACTCAAGGTCAAGGACTTATGCCGGATGGTTCTTCTCGCTTTAGTTTAAATGGCGAAAAAATATTCCATTACATGGGGACATCCACTTTTGCCAATTATAGTGTGATTCCTGAAATAGCCCTGGCCAAAATTCGAAAAGACGCTCCTTTTGATAAAGTCTGTTACATAGGCTGCGGTGTGACGACAGGTATTGGAGCGGTGATTAATAGCGCAAAAGTCACGGCTGGCTCTAGTGTGGCTGTCTTTGGCCTAGGTGGCATTGGATTAAATGTGATTCAAGCCGCTAAGATGGTGGGTGCGGAAAGAATTATTGGTATTGATATCAACCCTGCTCGCAAAGCCATGGCTAAAAAATTTGGCATGACGGACTTTATTAACCCGATGGAAGTGAAGCAAGATTTAGCGCCTTATTTGGTGGATCTCACTCAAGGTGGCGTTGATTATAGTTTTGAATGTATCGGTAATGTTGAAGTTATGCGCCAAGCCTTAGAGTGTTGCCATAAAGGCTGGGGGGTAAGCACCATCATTGGGGTGGCGGGAGCTGGCCAAGAAATCTCCACCAGGCCATTTCAATTAGTGACAGGGCGGGTTTGGCAGGGTAGTGCTTTTGGGGGTGCCAAAGGACGAACAGATGTGCCCAAAATTGTAGATTGGTATATGGAAGGTAAAATCAATATTGATGATTTAATTACCCACACCATGCCGTTAACAGATATTAATACTGCTTTTGATTTAATGCATAAAGGTGAGTCCATACGATCAGTTGTTACCTTTTAAAACAAGAAAAGCGCTGTATTTTTCTTCAGGTTAACTTAGAACGTAGGTGCCGAACTTGCGACTAGGTTGATATTGCAGTATATTTTATATAGGTTAAATATTTTAGGCTCTCCTAAATATTGAGTCACACTAAAAAGGAATTTACACAATGCCAGCAATCAAAAATTTTTCTCTTCAGCATGTTTGCTCAACAGCGCTCGTTTTAGGATTAGGGCTTGGGATGCAATCTACCGCGATGGCATTTGAGTTTAACCCCACTCTGGGTGCGGATGCCGCTTATTCCTCTTTAAGGTTTAAAAATGGTTTTGGTAATCCCGTTTATAAGCAACACAATAGCGTGATTAATTTATACGTGGCAAACCCGTTATGGGAATTTATTGGCGTGGAAGCAGGCTATCAGTGGTTCCCAGAAAGAGATAATAATGTGCGCTTAAATCCAGGGCAACGAGCATTGTCTGGTGGACCAGCAACTGTGGCCGGCGATGATTTTTCACAAGTAGAGTCTAAGCGTAAGCTTGATGCGCCATATTTAGGCTTAACTTTTAATTATCAAGTTCCAGATTGCCGTAGAATTAATTTCTTTGCTTTACTTGGGGGTGCTTACGTCGACTTGACAGCAGAGGAAAAGACAGTTGCAGATGTTGATGGTGCATTAGCAGCAAATATTATTTCCGCTTCAACCAGGAAATTTAACGACTCTAAGATTGTTTTTGTTGCAAAACTGGGTGCTAGTTTGATGGTTACTGAGAATATAGGATTAAGAGCTTTTGGTAGTTGGATGAATACAAATCGATTCAAGGTAAATTCAGATCCTGTTGTTGGATTTCCGGCTGAAGTTAGGATGAAGGATACTTACATGTTAGGAATTGGTGTTTTTGCAACTAACTTCCTAGGCTAAAAGCTCTTATCATCAAAAAGCAAAAAGCCCAGCACTTATTTAGTATTGGGCTTTTTTGTGCGTGTAAGTATTTATTTAAGAACCAAATTTATTGCGAGCTCTTGCAACCTGAGCTGCAGCTGGAGTAGATTGGGCTGGTGCTGATGTTTGTTCAGCTCCAACTTTCTCTTCAACTTTTTCTTCAACTTTCTCTTCAACTTTTTCTTCAACTTTCTCTTCAACTTTTTCTTCAGCTTTTTCTTCAGCTTTTTCTTCAGTTGTTGACGCAGAAGTTTGATTGTATTTGCGGTATGCTGCAATGCTTAAACCACCAACAGTTGCTAAACCACCTGCTATTACGCTATAAAAACCCATAGAACTACCGGCTTCTTCTATAGCCGCATCTGCTAATGTTAATGCGGTGCTGGTTGCGTTGCTGGCAATTGTTTCACACACTAAAGTTGCATTGCTAATCAATGTGTTATTTACAACTGCTAAAGCAGTCGAAGGTACAACTACTTCTGGAGCAACATAGGCAGTAGCGTTGGTCAAAATCTCAAATGCAGTCGGGATGGCAGATTGTGTTGTTGCATTAAACACAGACTCAACCACGACTTCTTCAGTCGCCGTTGTCGCTGTCAAACCCAACAAGCTAGCAGCGGAAGATATAACAGCATTAACCGTTGGAATAAAAGAACCTAAACTCATAATAATAACCCCTATATAGAACGACTTTCGTTCAGTATTAAAAAAATTTACATATATATGTAAGTATGTTAGTTAGTATAAAGACATGGTCTTGTGGGTTGCAAGTAAGTTAGCTTGGTTTTCGATGAGGGGACAAAAGGTCAGGATAGATGGTCTTAAGTAATTATCCTCGCGGTGAATTGAAATAAAAAAAGCCCAATACGTATAGAGTAGAGGGCTTTATTTAAGTTTTTAGAGAAAGTTAATATCCACCAAATTTCGCTCTCGAGCGTTTTGCTTGGCGTTCTTGCACTGTTTCAGCTTGCTTTACAACAGATGCGACTTTTTCTTCCAGCTCAACAACATCCACATGCTGCTCTCCGCCGAAATCAAACTCAATCTCTCCGTCATCTGTTCTATTCGCAAGTGCATCTTGGAACATGTTGCCTTCAACAATTGCGGCACCTAATAGGTCTGCTGGGACATCATAGTTCACTAATTTGCCAGATTGTCTTACGCCAACCAAAACCAAACCCATTTCTGTTCTTTCTTTAGGTGTCAGATGTAGGTTAGCCAGAGCACAATTATCGGCAACAGCGGATAATGCATGACAAGCATCACTATCTTCTTCCAAGCGAATTTTTCCATCTGGTTGTGAGCCAATTAATTTCAGTAAATCTTCTTCACCCCTTGTAAGGGCCAATTGACCTTCCTGTAGGGCTTGGATATTTTCTATATTTTCTGCTGTAATGGCTAATTTAACACCAGATGTGCCTACAACGATGCTCAAAAGCCCCATGTTTGCTAGTTTAGGTGCATGCTCATAAGCCAATCGGTTTAATGCGGCAATATGATCTAAGCGTACGGGGGCAGCACTTGCGTCGTGTGCTGCAGCGAGAGTGCGCATAAATGCTTTTACACCCGCTTGGGTTAATTCATGCTCTTTGCCTGCGCCATGAACGAGATATATATCTTGTCCTTGCTTCTTTAGAAGGACTAAACCTAATCTACTCGCGTCTTCTTGCATTTGAGCCAAAGCGCCTGGTTTGTATTGCATCAAAGCCATAGAAGAGCTGCCTTGGCGACGCTCTAGGTAATCCGTTAATAATTCATACTGTGCTGGAACATCAACAACAGGCGCATCATAAAAGATATCTTTAGAACGAGACGCATAAGCTTTATAAGCGCTATAGGCTAAGCCAGCGACTGATGCTGTTGCCACAATGCCACCCGCAACAATGAAACCAGTTGGATCGATTGATTGAGCATAACAAGTGCCTGCTTCGACGCAAGAGTGTAAAACCATGGCGGTACCATCACCAATAGCGCAAGTTGTGCTAGCAATTAATCGCTCTTGTGCTTCAGCAAATACTTGATTCATTACGTCAAGAGCAGTCGGCACAGCGCATTGTGTATATGGATCAAATAAAGGTGCAGCGAATTCTTTGCAGACAGAAAAGCCGACAAAAGTTTGTGCAGTCCATTCTACCGCATTCCAACATGACTCAGAACTATATCCCTTACAAGTATCAGCAGCAGCGAAAAGTGTGTCTTTAACAAAACCTAACATAGTATAACTCCCCAGTTAAATTGAACGAGCTCCTCGTTCAAGTAAATAATTTATAACGTGTGTTAGTTATTGTACTTAATTGAGGGTCAAGGTCTAGGGGTTAAAGACTGGTTTGCGATAGGGCGCTGAAAAGCTGGGATAAACGGTTATTTTTAGCATTGAAAAATTAGTGTGGCCGCACGCAAAGTGGATTTTTTGCGTGCACATATTTGATTTATATCGTTTTTTTACTTCTGACTTATAGGTCGTCTACTTCATTCCAGTAGATATTAATCTTAGGGGTTCCCGTGGCGTAGGGGGCAACTTCATAGGGTTGGTATAAGAATGCAATACCGTCCTCTTGTATTATAAAGTTATCTGGTAAATAAAAGCCTTCTTCATCAATCCAAGGATTATCTGACTCAAACTCTTTGCTTTTGTCGTCGAACCAGAAACCATTGTCAGTCAGATTTTTGCTTTCATCTAATTTATAGCGAGCATAGAGATTTATTTTGGCGAGTCTTAAAATATCGGCTTTATGCTTAATATCTAGCACTTGCTCTAGTTTTAGTTTTTGGCCCGTTTTTTTATCTAGGGTCAGATACATGATATTACTGTTGCCATGTGCACCACCTGTATAATGATAAAAAGTTTGGCTATAGCAGAAATATTGATCGTTCGTATATTCAGGCTTTTCTTCATAAGTATAAGTATATTCGTGCTGAGAAAATAATTGGTCAAATAAAGCATCTGCTTTTTTAGGTTGGTATTTAATAGGTTTAATTTCAGGAAAAGTATGTTGGTCAATACTGGGGTTTAAAAATTTATCTTTGTCTTGAGGGTAGCTGCCTTGAAATAAAAAAGTCGTTTTAAAATCGCCACAAGTGCCTGCAAGGTTACTTTTGTTAAAGTGCACTAACGTTACATCAGGAAATGTATGCACTTTATTGAGGCTAAAGTCAGCGCCAGTTGAAATGAGGCTGTATTGTAGATTGTTCGAGAAAACGTAACCTAAGCTGCGAGCTTTATATTTGGCAGTATCACAAGCATCAGACTCGCAAAAAGCCAGATGTCGAGTTAGCTCCGCAAGATACATATTTGTTAGTTTTTTAGTGGCATCACATTGTTTGTGTATATCGACATGCCCAATGTCTAGAAATTTTTGCTCTGTAATATAATTGTCTCTTTGTTTTATCCAAACACAATAATTTTTTTTGTCGTCTGAATAAGAAGATTGGATCACTTCCTCCAGTTGACTCAACGTGTCGTTATATTTGATATAGTCAGATATTTTTTGGGTAGAACCGCAATCATTTGCAGCCCATGCAGCTGCGTAAATTATTGAAAGGGAAATAGCTAGTACACTAGAATATATTTTCATATTAGACTCTTTTTTATTAATTTTATAGCAGGTATGCTACTGCACTTAAAGATTCTAAACAAGTTAGGACACAGCGGTTAAAGGAATAGAGAAATGAGATATTTACATACAATGGTTAGGGTTAGTAACTTAGATGATGCACTAGATTTTTACTGTGCCAAATTAGGTTTAATGGAAATCAATCGTTATGATAATGAACAGGGCAAGTTTACATTAGTTTTTTTAGCGGCGCCTGGTGATGTTGAGTCGGCAAAACAAAACAAATCCCCATTAGTTGAGCTAACCTATAATTGGGACCCAGAGTCCTATGATGGCGGTCGAAATTTTGGGCATTTAGCATATGAAGTCGATAATATTTACCAGACATGTGCAAAACTCATGGAACAAGGCGTTACCATAAATCGACCCCCCAGAGACGGTTATATGGCATTTATTCGGTCTCCAGAAGGTATTTCTATTGAGTTATTACAGAAGGGCGAGCGTTTGGCGCCAGAGGCACCTTGGGACTCTATGTCTAATATAGGGGAATGGTGAATAGATTTAGAGGCTACCAATTTTAAAGAATAAATATAAAATAATCCGAACAGAGGTTTTCCGTTCGGATTAAGTCTTGCTCATATTTTACTGTGTTAGAGCCATTTAAACGAAAGCTTTTTTACGGTCTCGCACATCAACTTCTTGTTCTATAGGTGCATCGCTGGCAGAAAAGAGAGATTTTTTCTGAATATTGATATCAGACATAATGAACTGTTGTCTTTGCTCATCTCTTGGGTTTAGAACATCGGAGTTGAACTCCGGCATAATGCATTCTTGGTATATTTCGTCTGCTTCTTCTTGGGTGAGAGTGCGATTAGGATCGCCGGCACAGATTTGGTCAATTTTAGTGCTCCAATCATCTTTCATGGCTTGTAAGTAGAGATCTTGTAGCATGGCCCGGGTGCTGGCAAAGCGAGTATCAAGATCAAAAGCATTTAACACGATATCACCTTGTTTTTGCGTTAAAGTTTGGTTGTATAGATTTTCTATCATAGACTTTCTATCGTTGATATTTTGAATTTCGTTAATTTTGGATATTAATTCACCTCGCCTTTGGGGGTCATTCATCATTTCGGCTAGTTCGCATTGATATACAGGGTTAGACTTAATCACGATTGTCACTTCATCAGGCTCTGGGGTTATCTCGAGGAATTCGGTATTGAGTTGTTCTAATTGTTTGACTAGCGCTTCAGATATCACAGTGCTTTGACGTCTTCTAGGGTTATATTTGGGTACAGCCTTGAGGCAAAACGTCATAGCAAGTTTACTATGCTTGTTTTTTATTAGGGTGATAGTCATCAATTAAGCAGGGTGTATATTTTACAGTGGTGGGTTGATCTGATGCAGCGGTGGTTGCTTGAAGCGGTTTTAATTGACCTTCTTGAAAAGCGGGGGTAATGGGGCCTCCAGCGCGGTCGGGACTAGGGATAAGCTCCCAATTATCGTCGTCGCTTGAGCTTACAGAGACAGGGTGAAATGTGGCTATGAGCTCATCGTCTTCTGAATCCTGAGAGACAGCCTGTGCGCAGCTTGGCGCCATGTAACTTTCTATCATCATATTACGAGGTTCTTCGCGGATATAGCGTCTGACACGTACAGCCTCGTCAGGCTGTACATCGTGGGATTCAACGTGTGCAATCAGACGTTTAGCATGGGCGAGTAGTCTGGTCGTGATTTCCATGTTATCTGCCATGATGCCCACAATAATGCGCGCATGCTCTTTGGGCGGTAACAGTGGGAACCATTGATACAAGAAAAGAAAGTTTTTCACAAGATCCGGGTAGGTTGTCACCATTTCTACGGTCTCTAACTTTTCCAGTATTGCTTGACGGTTATTTCTTAAAAGCATGTGCAAAGGTGGGAATGTCACAAGCTGTTTAGGTGTTTTGCCTAAGCTGGGGTATAAAAGTGTTTGTCTAAGTTTTAATTTTTGTGTCAGGACTAACAAGCTTTCAACTAAATTATTATCTGACTTTGGTAAAGTTGTGATAAAAGCTTTTCCTATGGTTAATCCTTGTTCTACCTTATGGCGCAGTGGTTTGAAAATATCTTTAGGGGTATCTTCTAGAAAAATATTTTCAAAGCGCTGATTATGCACATGGAATATCATAAAAGGATAGAGCGCATTAAAGATCGCATCTTGAATAAAAAAACCTGATACACCTGTGTAATAAGTCACTATGCTGCTGGTAAACTGTGTGCTTGCTAATACCGCCATTCCCATACCGTAGTGGGCTGCGTTATGGGTTGCAAAGTATGCTGCACGGTGATCGTGACAAAGTGAGGACAAGTTAACTTCATTTAGCGCTTCTCCCCAGGCCAATGGTTTTAGGGTATATCGGATAGTGGTGCCAACATAAGGCACATATTCCAATGGGGCAAAAAGTGCCATCTTAGTTAAGTAATATATCGGGCTCATGATTGCCGCTTTGATGTGTTGAGATTCTTTACATGAGCAGTTTAATGTGACACTGGCAGGTGAATAGGGTAACTCTATACTGCTGGCATTCATATTGTTAAAAATATTGATAGCGTAAGCATTAATTAATGATCGGGTAAACACAGCGTTTGCCAATATATCCACATAAAAAATATAGTCACCACAGGTGTTGGATAGTAAAGTTTTCATATGTTCACGTAAAAAGCCATGATAGCCTAAGACAGGTAGTATATAGTAGAGAAAATTATACTCTAAAACATGGGCCGCTAATCTGCGGGAAGGTGGGTCAAAAATCATTTTGGCTGTTGTAAAAGGAAAGGTAGTGACAGTTTTGAGGCCCTCTATGAATTGTGAGGCCTGGAAGTTCACCGTTTCATTTGACAGTACTTTACTGGCTGTCCAATGACAAAGTTGGCTGATACCCACTTTTACATCGGTGACAAAACAGGCGGTTCTATGCCAATAATATTGAAATACATTCATCGTTAACCCCTTATATCCTTAAAGAGGCGCGATGTAAAACTACATTATTTTTTCACAATTTCTGCAAAGTGCTCAGCCCACAACTTTGTGGCCGCAATAGTTGCAACAGGTAAAATAATAAAATTCACAACAGGCACCAAGGTTAAACTGAAGACTGCAATGCCAAATCCATAGCTGAGCATTCTTCTTTCTTTTACACGTATATTTAATTCTTTTACTTTTATGTTGCGGTTATCCGCAGCAAAATCTAGATATTGAAATGCAAGCATCCAGGCGCCAAACAAATACAATATACCGGTAGAAATAATATTGGCAACGGGGATAAAATATAAAACAAAACAGAGCAGCCCAATGAGTATGAGCCTGGGTAAATAGTAGAACCATTTATGTATTTCACGTAAGACGGAATGTGCGATCAGCTTAAAAGTAGAAATGGGCTTGGGCTCATATTGGTTAATGTTTTTGTCGATGCTTTCGCAGAGTAGTCCATTGAAAGGTGAGGCAATAAGATTAGCCGTGAGTGAACCGAATATTGAAAATAAAAAAGCAAACAAGGCAAACCAAATAATACCCAGCAGCCATTTTAGACCGGTGAGCGCCCAGTTTAAAAATCCTTCCAACCAAGAGAGCCAGGAAGGTAGTGTCGCGGGCTGTAACAAGCTATCTAGCTTGCTGGTGCTGACCTCGTAACCCCAGTAGAAAGCAATAATGAAAATTCCAATATTAATGCATATGGGGATTAGAACAAACTTTCTGGCTGCTGGGTGGAACAGATACCTAAAGCCAAAAAAAATGTAACCAGCACCAATGAGAAGTTGTTTCATGCTAATCCTATGAGTAGGGTTTTCAAAAAGCGGATAATTTCATCATAACTGCTTTTAGTCTCGTTTTCGACAGCAAAAATCTTTACTATCGAAAAGAGCAAGCTATAATGTCAGCAACTATTTTGTTTGGTTTTTAACTTATTATTGGAGTATGTGGTGAAGCATTTTGGAATAGATTCAAAGATAGAGTTGTCACAAGAGTTAGTTGCAAACGCGTGTAATGGCAAGCAAGATTACAGAATGGAAGGCGAATATTTTGGAGGGGCGGAATTCAAAGGGCCTCGTGCAACTCAAGAAGACAGAATGATAGCGCATCGTTTTTCTGATCTACAGACATCTGCGTATATTGGAAGGGATGAAGCAGAGCATGAAGCGCTCATTAAAGAGACATTTTCAGCGCTCACAAAAAAAGCCTCGAAGAAAGCAGTGCCTGATGGATCTACTGCAATTAGCGCTTGGATTGATCCTAAAAGTAAAACAGTCTGGTCAGCGAGTCTAGGGGACTCAGAAGTATTTGCCGTTGTTCTAGATAAAGAAGGCGCGACCAAAACTGTGGCTTCATTAAATGAAATGCATAATCCAAATGAGGCACACGAAATAGCGCGTATCACGTCATTGGCGGCAAGTCAGGATAAAAAGTTTGAAACCTTGGTAAAAAATGGACGGTTGAATGGCATGTTGGCTGTGAGTCGTGCATTTGGCGATCATCGTTTTGAGGAATTTGGCTTATTGCATACACCCAGTATAAAAAAGCATGAATTTAATTATTTAGAAGAAGGTGATAGGCTTTTTGTTATTGTGGCTTGTGATGGATTAACTGAATATAATCCTAAGTTTGGACTTGAGTGCTTATCAAAAGAAGATATTGGAAATGTAATTGCTAAGCATCGTGATAAAAAGTTTGGCAAGCTCGCAGAATTGCTGGTGACAGCAGCTAATGCAAGAGGCTCTAGAGACAATATTTCTGCCCAAGTGACAGAATTAACCCACGCTTGCGTGAAAGAGGCAAACCCATTTATGTTGTCTGTCTTTGATGGGCATGGTGGACAAAAAACAGCGCAATTATTACAAGAGAAATTTACCAAAGCATATTTGAAATGCTTAGCAAAATTTGAGCCTGCTATCTTAGGTGAGCCGCCTTTTATAAAAGAAGAATTATCGGCAACGCCTATTATTGACTGGGATGCATTAGATGGCGTATCAACTGAAGAGTTGCCAGAACCTGTGGTGCCGGACGAAGCAGCAAGGGAGAAGCAAGCTGAGCAAGAGTTAGAAGCAGCAGATGAGAAACAAGTAGAACAAAGGGCAGAAGGGAAAGAGGATATTAGGTTGTCGTCACCTGTTTTGGTTGCGGCTTTTGAGGCGCGGCAACAAAGCGTGACACCGGTGAAGCCCAGGCCTAAATCCACGTTGAAAAGAACACATCGGATGTAACTAACCCAAAAATCTCGTTCTGTCATGCCAGCCTTCGCTGGCGTGATAGTTTCACTTTCAGTCGAGATCTGGAATATCAACGCAGCACTTTCCTTCTCCTGATGTCAGGAGAAAGTGGCCCGTAGGGTCGGGTGAGGTTAGATAGTTCCCACAACGGTTTAACTTAATACCCACAAAAAAGCCCAACGGTATTAATGTTGGGCTTTTTTATTTCGCTCAGTATAATCTTTATTTATGTGGCTTTCCACCACGACCAACTTTTTTCCATGCATCAGGATCATCTTTAGACGCTTCTGTTTGCGCTTGCTGCATTCTTTGAGCAAACTCAACATTAGCTGTGACGTCAGCTCTTTTTAAGTGATGTTGATATTGTTGGGCTAGGGTTCTTTGGAAGCCACCAACATTACCTCTAGAATTAAAAAATCCAGTTTGAGGATTGTTATCAACGCCCTCTAGCTCACTCTTTTCTGCTGCAGCCATTGGTGCAAACTGAGGCTTATATTTATCATGGCCGTGAAAAGCTTGTTCAGCAAATAAACGATCTAATCTTTGTGCATAGCTTCTATCATATTGCTCTAATAAAGGCGCCATTTTGGCATCAAGAAATTGATTTTTATGGGCTTCTTGTTCTTCCGCTGTTGCTTCTCGAGCGCTAAACTGAAAATAACTATCTCTGGTATGTGTTAAGGGCACATAAGTCTCTAATATTTGATCTGGGCTAGGTAGAGGACAGTCCGATCCAGAAATTTTTGCATTAGCAGCCATTTCTGAGTAGATGCTGTTGTAACGATCTTGTATGGTTTGTTGCTCTGGTCCATGCATTGCCATGATTAATCTCCTTGATTTTCAGACTACATATTCATTGGACAATCACCGTAATAGCTTGTCCACATTTCCTATGGGGTGAAATTACATTGCCACATTAACAATCGTGTTGCCAACATAGAATGTTTTACACTGCAACAGAAAATTTCAATTCGTTGATTTTATTGAGTTATTTTTATAATTAGATTGTGAACAAGTCTCGCGTTAATACTGGAATAAAGATCAGTAAGCTGATCGCTAGTGCAGTATTTAAAGAATAAGGGCTTTCCCCATGAGCAAGACAGTCCCTTACATATGTCGAAGTAAGCATTTTTCTGATAGCAAAAACTTAGAGCTCTGACATAATTGGGCCTGTGTATTAATTTTATATTTTAAGGTAACTCAAAATGTATTATAGACTGACGCAAGAACAGGTTGATAAATTTAAACGTGCTTATGAGTATGAATCACATTTGCCTCGGAAAGAGCTCGAGGGTGATGCCGTAATAAAAAAAATGAAAGCAAGCTGGAGCAAACGAGATTGTATTGCATATCAGAAGTTTGTGAAAGAGCATATGACTCAAGGTCAGGCTATGATTTTTAGCAAAGTGACAGAAAATGCCGTTTCAGTGGTAGAAGCCGTAGAGGCAGATAATGCTGGAGAGAAGGTGAGTAAATCAGGCTGTTGTATTGTGATGTGATACGCGAGGCGAACCAACGCCCACTTTTTGAAGTGGGCGTTGATTCGCTGCGCGCTTCCTATCTACTTCTGCATCGCATCTAACAAGGCTTGCCCTAAATTAGAATGTCCTGCAGGTTGTTGTTTGCCTCTGCCTTTAGATTTGCCCGCATTATTATTTCTATTGTTAGAAGCGTGGGCTTTATGCTGCTGAGCGCCTCTGGCTTCTTTAGGCTGATTGTCTTGTTTCGCTTGTAGGCGTAAAGATAGCTGAATACGCTTACGCTGAACATCAACATCTAATACACGTACTTTGACAATTTGACCTACTTTAACCACATCACTCGGATCGGATATATATTGAGTCGACATCTCAGAAATATGCACTAAGCCATCTTGATGCACTCCGATATCGACAAAGGCACCGAATTTGGTGACATTGGTCACTTGCCCTTCTAATAGTAAGTCAGGCTTTAAATCTTTTAAGGTATCAATACCATCAGTAAATTTGGCCATCTTGAACTCAGGGCGAGGGTCGCGCCCTGGTTTAGATAATTCGCTTAAAATATCTTGTATTGTTACAACCCCAAAATTATCATCAGAAAAATCATTGGCTTTAATAGACTTTAATGCTTCAGTGTTACCCATTAAGTTTTGAATGGATAAGTCTGTTTTGGCTAATATTTTCTCTACGACAGAGTAGGTTTCAGGGTGGACGGCAGAAGCATCCAAGGGATTATCGCCCTTCATAATGCGTAAGAAACCAATGGCTTGTTCATAAGTTTTTTGCCCAAGCCTAGGTACTTTTTTGATCTCTTCTCGATTTGCAAAACGGCCGTTTTCTTCTCGGTAGGCAACCAAGTTTTTCGCTACGGTTTCATTTAAGCCCGCAATGCTTTTTAATAGTGGGACAGAAGCCGTGTTGACGTCGGCGCCCACAGAGTTTACGCAATCTTCTACGACATTTTCTAGGCTTTTACCTAATTTGACTTGATTCACATCATGTTGATACTGACCAACACCAATGGCTTTAGGATCGATTTTTACCAGTTCAGCCAAAGGATCTTGCAGGCGTCTGGCGATAGAGACAGCGCCTCTAAAACTAACGTCTAAATCAGGAAATTCTTTCGCGGCTAATTCGGAGGCAGAATAAACCGAGGCGCCGGCTTCAGATATCATAATTTTCGTTAAAGCTAATTCAGGGTGTGCTTTCATTAAGTCTGCTGTTAGCTTATCTGTCTCTCTAGAGGCAGTACCATTTCCGATACTGACCAGAGAAACTTTATGTTCCGCACAAAGCTTTGCCAAGATAGTCATAGACTCTTTCCACTGATTTCTAGGGGCGTGTGGGAAGATGGTGGTATGGCTTAGGAGCTTGCCGGTTTCATCTATCACAACAACTTTAACGCCTGTTCTTAGGCCAGGGTCAAGTCCTAATACAGCCTTGTGTCCTGCAGGAGATGCCATTAATAAGTGGTGAAGATTTTCAGCAAAAACCTGAATCGCATCAAGTTCTGCAGATTCTCTAAGTCTCGTCATCAAGTCAATATCTATTTTTAGTTTTAACTTAGTTTTCCAAGCCCACTCTACGGTTTGAGCTAACCAAATATCAGCGGGACGATTTTGCATGCTGATATCAAAGGCTTTAGCAATTTTTTGTTCTAAAGTATGTGCTTGCTCATCGGTTAGCGTAATATTAATGCGCAGCACTTTTTCTTTTTGACCACGGAATATTGCTAATGCACGATGGGAGGGCACTTTTTTGATGGGTTCCTGATATTCAAAATAATCTTGGAATTTAGCCCCTTGTGCTTTTTGTGCTTCAATAACTTGACTCGTTAAGATGGCTTCTTGCCAAACGGTTTCACGCAAAGTGTTAATTAAGTCGGCATTTTCACTAAAGCGTTCAATCAAGATGTGTCTTGCACCCATTAGGGCTTCTTCAGCTGTTTTGATTTCTTTTTCTGGATTAAGGTATTCACCAGCGAGTGTTTTAGGCTCGTGATTTGGGTCGGATAATAAAGTATCGGCTAATTTTTCTAAACCGGCTTCAATCGCGATCTGTGCTTTCGTGCGACGCTTAGGTTTATAAGGTAAATATAAATCTTCCAAACGGGCTTTATTATCTGCCGCTAAAATTGATTTTTCTAATTCTGGAGTCAGTTTTTTTTGTTCTTTAATGCTAGAGAGAATCGTTTGCCGGCGTTCTTCTAGTTCAGTTAAGTAGGTAAGTCTTTCTTCTAGAGTACGTAAATCTGTATCTGTGAGGGTGCCCGTTACTTCTTTTCGGTATCGAGCAATAAACGGCACTGTGGCACCTTCATTGAGTAAATTAACTGCGGCAGTGACTTGCCATTCCTTTACATTTAGCTCTTCAGACAGAATTTTGTTGATATCCATAGATGTAGCACTGACCTTATAATTTAATTAAGCGCTGAGTTTAATCAAACTGGCTTCAAAAAGCGATATTGATATCTGCAAGATTTCATGCTTTGCCGTAAATTACATGAAGTTTTAAGAAAAAATGCTATTGGTTATAAAGCTAAGCTATATTTTATTGCTATATTAACGCCTACGTCCGTACTCAATTTTGGGGTAGCTTCTTTGAAAATCAGCCCTTGGTGAGCGTGTATTGTTTCTGTCTCGTCGCAGCTGAGCATCACGTTCAGCACTTTCTATCCGACGATCCAGTGAATATTGATTTCCTTCAGCATTGCGCAACTCCTGTTGCGAACGAATAAGTTCACTTTCAGCTCTGAGGCGTTCAAATGATTGATTACCATATGGCGTATCCTGGCCAGGTGCAAAACGCTTGTGATCTTGTCTGGCGCGTTGTAAATTCTGACGAGCCTCTTCAGTTTTTCTGTCTGCCTGACGTTTTTGAGCCTCTAGCCGCGCCTCAGGGTGATTTGTTTGAGGCGAATGAGAGTGTTCATGCTCAATCGTTTTGGGCAGATTTTTAGCTGTAGCGATAGGGGGAAATACAAGCAAAACCAATAGGACACCCAAGATCGCTTTCGTTCCTAACCATTGATTTAAAAGAGTTTTTTTATGTGCCGGCATAAAGTACGCCTTAATTTTATGAATGAAATAACCTAACTGGTTAGACAAGCAAGTGGCATAAAAAGTTTTGTATATTTTTAATGTGAATAGAATTCATTTATCTACGAGGGAAGGACCAAATATCTGTCATTTTTATCGGGTCATAGAATAATACTTGCCCTGATTATAAGAGTCGTATATCTTAAGCGCCTTACCTCATGAAGTGAGGTGACTAAAAATTAAAAATACTAGGAAACGCGATAAAATTGAACAATCAACATACAAGACGAGCGACACTATTTGGTTTAGGGGCTTTAGCGATGTGGACTGTAGAGCCGCTATTGATTTCCTCTGTTAATGACTTACCAATTTTTGAGTTATTGACCATCATTTTTTTTAGCTCATTTGCTATAACGGCTGTTCGTATTACTTTGAACAAAAGATGGCATTTGGTTTTAAAGCAGTCAGCCTATATTTGGTTGGCAGGCTTTGTTGGAATTTGTTTAAGTGATTTTGCTTACGTGTATGGCTCTCAATATGCGCCTATTGCTCACGTGGATTTGATTGATTATATTTGGCCTTGTATGGGTATATTTTTTACAAGCTTACTGCCTAAAGAAAAATTAAAACCTCAGCACTTGGTGGGTGGATTAATGGGCTTTGCTGGAATTTATTTTTTAATTGGCCCCGAGCTTCACGCACAAGGCATAAGTGGCGACTATATGTTTGGGTATATTTTGGCTATTGTCGGCGCTATATTTTGGGGTGGTTACACAGCATTTACTCGTTATCATCTTGCATTACCTACTGAAATGGTTGGCATGTATTGTGGGCTGGGAGCAGTTGTATGCTTCATTTTACACCTGAATACAGAGTCCTTTGTTATGCCAACTTTAGAGCAAGGTGGTTTGAGTGTGTTAACCGGTATTACAGGCGCGGGTCTTGCCTACCAACTCTGGGATTATGGCGTAAAACATGGTGAAGTGTACCTACTAAATCTTTTAACTTACGTTGCTCGGATATTTGCCATGGTATTATTGGTCATTATGGGCAAAGAGCCTTTTTCTTGGGGGCTGGTTGCAGCCTGTGGATTGGCCTCCTTAGGTGTGCTGGTGAGCACAATGGATACCAAATTATTTATGGCATGGCTAGAAAAAATATACTCAACCACGCCAGAATACTTACCTGAGACAACATGTTTTGAGTCAGAAAATTATGAGCCTGAAGCAAAGGAAGCTTACTCAAGCTCTTCCCACCTGGCATAATACTGCTCTAACGTAGATTGTATCTCGTTAAACTTATCATGTATGGGCTTAATCTCGTTTTGTGATTTTTGGTAAAAATCAGATTGCTGCATTGTTTTTTGTAGTATTTCTAGCTCTGATTCAAGCTGCTCTATTTTTAGGGGGAGCGCTTTTAATTCTCTTTGTTCGTTATAATTCAGCTTTTTAGTTTGAGCGGATTTCAGGACGGGTTGGCTTGCTTGAACGGGCGGCTTATTTTCGTTCATCTTTGTTTCCACGGGTGTACCGATAGCCTCTTTTTTTTCTAGATGCGTTTCCCTTTGACGCCAATCACTATAGCCCCCAACACCTGTTTCTAATTGCCCGTCCTGCTTGTAAGCAATGTAGTGCGTTGCTACGTTGTCGATGAATTCACGGTCATGGCTGATGATGAGTACGGTGCCGGTATACTCCAGCAATAAAGATTCAAGCAGCTCTAACGATTCTAAATCTAAGTCATTGGTGGGTTCATCTAATATAAGAATATTGGCAGGTTTAGCAAATAGCTTGGCAAGCAGTAAACGGTTTTGTTCACCGCCTGATAAGCTGCGAGCTTTGGCATGCGCTTTTTTAGGGGAAAACAAAAAATCACCCAGATAGCCCACAATATGTTTTCGTTTGCCGTTAATTTCAATAAAATCATCGCCTTCAGTGACGTTGTCTATCAACGAGCACTCAGGTCGTAGCGTGTCGCGTTTTTGATCAAAATAAGCTATTTGATTATTGGGGCTATGGTGTAATTTGCCTGCGCTCAGTGGTAGCAATCCCATTAATAAATTAATGAGCGTTGTCTTTCCTGAGCCATTGGGGCCAATGATGGCAATTTTTTCTTTGCGTTGTAATACAAAAGAAAAGTCTTTGATAATAGGCGGTTGGTCCGGATAAGCAAAGCTAATCTTGTCTGCTTCCAATACAATTTTATTTGAGCGCGCAACTTGATTTGCCTCAAATGTCGGCTTTTGCTGTTGCCCTTGATAGGACTGTCGTGTGTCACGTAAAGAGATTAAATCTCGCAAGCGGCCTTGATTACGTTTTCTTCTCGCTTTCACTCCTTGTCTTAGCCATGCTTCTTCTTCTGATAGTTTTTGGTCCAGTTTTTTTAAAGCGGTCTCTTCGTCTTCTTCGCGCTTGGCTTTGCGCTGAAGGTATGTACTATAATCACAAGTATAATTATACAACTGTCCTCTATCGATTTCGATAATATGATTGGCTAAATTTTTCAATAACGCCCTATCATGAGTAATAAAAACAATGGCTTTAGGGTACGACAACAGATAAGTTTCTAGCCAACGGATGGCAGCAATATCAAGATGGTTGGTCGGCTCATCTAGCAAGAGTAGATCGGGTTCATTGATTAATGTTTTGGCCAAATCTAAGCGACGGCGCCACCCGCCAGAGAGTTCTTTTAATAGTTTGTCTTCGGGCAAGTCTAACTCGGTCATGATTTTTTCAATTCGATGCTGGATGTCCCAACCATTTTGTGCGTCAATATCTTGCTGAACATGCTGGAGTTGGCTTAACCAAGCATCATCTTGCTGTTCTGCTGGGGTATCATGGGTGAGATGATGATAATGTTGCAATAATTTGCCAATATCTTGCAATCCTGAACTCACATATTCAAAAGTCGTCTGGTTGTCTTGTGTGGGCAAGCTTTGATTTAAAAGTGCAATTTTATGTTCAGATTTTATCGAGCCTGCATCAGGCAATTCTAGTCCGGCCATAATGCGCAGCAAGGTGGATTTACCTGCGCCATTTCGTCCGACCAATGCTATTTTATCTCTGGGCTGTATATTCAGTTGGATATTATCAAAAAGTGGTGTTTCACCAATAGAAAGATGAATATTTTCGAGCGTTAAAACCGGCATATTAAACCTTAAATTTCGGTGTTAAATTTTTATGCATTTTACCCCAACACTGTACTGATATCCAATGATATGCTAGAAAGCAGACAAAAAAGCAAAGAAAATTAGGCTATTTTAATAAAAGCGAGCTTTATAGCAACGATTATAGTGAAAATCTATTATCCTTATATTGATGTCTTTAATATTTAATACGAAAAGGCTTAGAACATATATCCTTTTCTGAGCGTAAGGAAAAATTAAATTGCTGTTGATTGAAGCCCAGGGTTCAGCTACTGGTATTTTGCTCAGTCAGCGACGACTTTGGTTCTATCAAAGAGGCGTGAATCACAGTTAGCATTTATGCATGTAGATTTAAATAATTTAAAAATAACGAATGACGCATTGAGCCTTTATAACGAGGTCACTGAGTGAGGCTATAGATGAAACAAAAAAGGTATAATGTTTTAATGATTGGTAAGACAAAGACGAGCCACGACTTGGCCTCAGTCGTGTCTGGGCATGCGGCTGTAGCTCAGGTTATGACCAGTCAGGACTTAGAAACGAGTTTACGTATGTCTGTGACAAATAAAATAGACATTGTCATTATTGATTTTTTCCTAAAAGATGGAACCGCCCTTGATTATTTGCAGCATCAAAGCTTAACGAATCGTCACCATGAAGTGGTAATCGTATTAATCGACAATGCGTCTTATCCCATGAGCTTTTGCGCTTATAGGAAAGGGGCTTTTCAAGTTTTTATCAAAGATGAAAAAAAGCTATATTGTAATCTTATTCAAAAATTCATCACTAGGTTGTGCCAGCGAGAAGTGGAAGGTGATAATATTGTCGGCAAACAGGTCAATATAAACCATGCGCTTATTGGTGTTAACCTACAATGCCAAATTGATTTTTTAAATACAGCGGCATTAGGTTATCTTAGCAAGCCGTTTGCTGAGCTTATTGGGTCAAACGTATTTCAGATGATGTCTGGCTTAGGTGAGCCTGAGAAAGATTTAATTAAAGACAGCATCGCATTAGCACAAACCACCTTGCAACCACAGCCGATCGGCAGCGTTCGGTTTGCGGGCATTGAGCATGATCTGACAAAAGTCGACTTAATGGTACACCCTATCTTTTTAGGGAAAGACAGTTTAAAAGGCTTTATTATTAGCATGCAAGAAAGTGTCTTTGCGCAAGGAAATCGCGCTGCAAATGAATGGGTGCAAAATAGCGACACATTAACAGGCGCATTGAATCATGAGGCTTTTCTTAATCGGTTACATCATACTTTAATTTATAGTTCACGATATGAACAAAGTTGCGCCATTTTACATATTGATGTCGATGGGTTCAAGACGATAAATGATGCATTAGGACATGAGCTCGCAAACCAATTACTTAAAATGATAGCAAATCGAATCACAGGTCTCATTCGTGAGGTTGATATCATCGCAAGAGTGGGGGCGGATGAATTCATTCTTGTTCTGCCGCATACGAATAAACCAGAAGACTCTGCCTGTATGGCTGACAAAATCATGAAGGCTTTTAAAAAGCCTTTTATCCTAGAAGAAGAGCAACATTTTTTAACGATAAGTACAGGCATTGCGTTATTTCCTCAAGATGCTAATAACATGGGGAATATCTTGCAGTGTGCTGATTCTGCTTTGTCATTAGCGAAAAATAAAGGGAAGAATAACTATCAATTTTACAAGGCAGATGTGACAAGGGCCGCAACAAATATTGTTTCCTTGGCCAATGACCTGCATGTGGCATTAGAAAAAAATCAGTTTGAATTATATTTTCAACCACAAGTTAGTGTGACTGATTTTAACATTATTGGTCTTGAAGCATTGATTCGGTGGCATCATCCTGAAAAAGGCATGATATCACCAGCTTTATTTATTCCTATTGCAGAACAAATGGGCATGATTTGTGATATAGGTTTTTGGGTGATAGAGCATGCTTGCCAAAGTATTACATGGTTTGAAAGTCAAGGGTATACAGATTTTGTCTTGGGCGTAAACTTATCCGTTAATCAATTTATGCGAGAGGAGTTTATCGATGAAATTAAAGCATGCATTCAGCGTTATGGTGTATTGCCAGAAAGAATTGAATTTGAGATAACAGAATCTATTTTTGCGCATGATACACCTCATATTATCGATAAATTGAATATTCTCAAAACAATGGGTTTTCAATTGGTTATGGATGATTTTGGCACCGGTTACTCTTGCCTGAGCTACCTAAAAGATTTGCCCTTGGATGGTATCAAAGTCGATAGAGCATTTGTAAGCTCTATGGACGGGGAGGATAAGCACAAATTTATTGCCATTATTTCCGCTATCGTTACTTTAGCTCAGCAACTCAATATTAAGACATTGGCGGAAGGTATCGAAAATTTTGAGCAAGCCCAGTACTTGACAGAATTAGGCTGTAATCATTTACAAGGTTTTTATTTTTCTAAGCCATTACCTGCCGGGGGGTGTCTGCAGTTTTTGCAGCAGCTTGCATCCCAAAATCCATCCAATTCTAATGCAGGTTAGCAACTAACGCCAAAGCATTGCTGCCTTTGTTTTCTAAAGCGAATAATTTTTGCCAACGTTTGTAGCCTAATATGGCCAGTACTAAATAAAACGTGGTCGCGACGGCGTGGAAAGGCATACCTTGCGAAAACTGCATTACAGCCATAATGGCGTCCACCACAAACCACAGAATCCAACATTGTAAGAACTTATAGACTAACAATAATTGTGCGACGAGGCTTAAAACAGTGGTTATGGCATCAAGCACTGGGACAGGGGATGCCGTAAATTTTACCAGGCACTGAGCCACGATATAAATAAAACAAATTGAAAGACTGCCACCCCAAAGGCATTGAGAATAAGATAATTGTTTTATTTGATTATTTTTAGTGTTGGTCAGGCGCCAGCGCCATAATCCCACGAGCATGGATATTAGATAAATCCCTTCTAAAATAAGGTGGCCAAAAATACATTTCTGCCAATACAAAATTGAGTTTAAGATGATAGCGGTAATGCCGATAAGCCATGCGAGGCGGGCGGCCTTCGTGAAGTAGTAAGTCGATGAGAGCGATAGGCTGGCGCCCAGAAGATCTAATACACTGATTTTCATATAGTTCCCTACGCTGGCATTATCCAGATCAGGTTATTGGGTATATGTATTAGGGAGGTGGGCTACACCAATACAAATTCTCAGCCATCTATCTTTAATATTGTGACAATATAAAACAGAGTGGGCACCCCAGATTAAAGAGAATAGAATTTTAGCGAGATTATAAAGATTGTCAAGTTTAAGGTTTTTAATGAAACACAATCAATAAGCCTAAGCCTAAAAGAATGCGGTAGATCACAAATGGTAAGATACCCACTGTATTGATGAGTTTTAAAAAGAAATGGATGCACCAAAATGCGGTAAGAGAAGATATTGAAAAACCTAAGAGAAAATATGGCCAGGCCACAGTATTAGTTGATCCCAGTAGCTTAAGACTTTCATATCCACCTGCCATCAAAATAGTGGGAATAGCGAGCAGGAATGAAAAAGTGGCTGCATTTTTTCTGCTCATTCCCATAAACAATCCGCCCGTTAATGTAATACCTGATCGGGACGTTCCTGGGATTATCGCTAAAACTTGAAATAAACCAATTACAAATGTGCTTTTGAGGGTTGGTTTGGCTAAGGTGGGCTGCTTAGATGAAAAAGCATCAGCAACCCATAATAGAATCCCAAATATAATAGAAGCGTAGCCAATGACAATAGGGGAGCGCGCGATACTTTCTATGTGATTGTGCAGGGTGGCACCTGCAATGGCTACAGGAATAGAGGCCAAAATCAAGAACCAAGCAAGTTTGCTATAATACCCCATTGGCTTTGTTGTGGGGTTACGGCCGACACTTCTCCAAAAGCCGTACCACATCCATTTTATTTTATATCTGAAGTAGTACATGACAGCAACAATAGTGCCTAAATGTATAGCGACGTCAAAAGCAATACCTTGATCTGCATGGTTCGACAGTAATGGGAATAAGGCCAAATGCGCTGAGCTAGAAATAGGTAAAAACTCAGTCAATCCCTGAATTAAGGATAAAATGGTATAGTATAGCCAATCACTCATATGATAAATATTTTTATGTACAATGTGATTATTATCATTTTGTTTCAGTTTCTTTAGGGGGCGATGCTTTTCTTTGGGACTCTGATGTGTCTGTTTCACTTTGAGTGCACAGGGGAGTTTCTTTCTTTAGGTCGGCCATAAAAGTATTGTATAAGTCATAAGTGCAACGACCCATGGTATATCCCCAATAAGTCTGTTGATCTGGGGATAGCCGGTCCGGTAAATTAGAGGAAGATTTGTCTAAGCACGCACCTAAATATACGGAGGTTAATTTTTCGCATTGTTTTTTATCGGTGTCGAAACAATTTACAAAATATTGGTTTTTTTCGCACAAAGAAGCGGGCAATTCCTTCTTCATTCTCGCCATCCAAATATACTTATCAACACTTTTTTTAGAAGAAAGGGGGCGTTGAGCGGGAACTTTCGGTTGTGTACCTGACATCTCTTGTGTGACCTTAGAGGGGAGAGACTTAGGCGGTGTTTGGTCAGCGTAAGATACAGAGCTGATAGTTAGAAAACAGATGGGTAAAAGAAAACGATTCATCATATTATTACATTATATATTTGTTAGATAGATTTTATCATTATAATACAGTTGAATGCATATCCCACAACTTTTGTTTGTTGTTAGTGGGTGAAGTAAAAAGGAGGAATGATTGTCTAGTTATTTTACAAGTTAATTGGCTTGACTGGTTTGTGGAATAGACATTGTACTGGCAGTTGAAGATTTTTCAAAAAATAAAATTTTATATTTCAATAGCTTAACAATCAAACATAAACCCTAGCCTAAAGTTGGCACTACGCTTGCTTAAAGATATTTAACAGCAATGCTTAATAAGGGATAAAAAAAATGAAAAGGATAGCGTTAATACTATTATTTGCTTCGAGTTTAACTGTAGGACAAGCAATTGCTGCCCCTACCTATATAGATGTGTCTGCATCGTCTCAAACACCGGGTGGTGATGGAACTGGCATATTGATGGGCGGAGATGTTGATACTTTTACTTCAGTGTTTACTCAAATGGCATTATTTGCGGATACAACTACAACGCAATATGACACGGATAGTAGTGGGACATTAACAATTGGAGATAAGTTTGCCGATACTGGCCATGCCGCCGTCACAGATTTGTTGCCGCCTTTGGGAGATGATGAAGGTTTAGGTGTGTTATCTGAACTAACTGTTGCTTGGAGTGGTTTAACGGGCACGACAACATCAGAGCTGACGCCTGTGGGCCCTGAGCTGGTACAGACAGTTGCATATGATGCAAGTAATACAACTTTTAGTTTTTATTTTCATGGCGATGCAGGTGGCCCTTTAGGTGGTCCAAACAGTGACTTTGGCTCAATTGGTTCAGCTGATAACACAGGCTTTACAGATGGGGAGAAAGTATTAGAAATTGCTATCAAAGGTGGAACAGGCGTCAATAAATTTGATTTAGGTGGAGACTTTTTAACAGGCTCATCTGTGCTGCAAGGAGAGATTATATTTGCTCTAGATGATTTCTGGTGGTTTGACAATGGTGATGGTGTTGCCAGCGCAGGAGACAAAGAGTTCAATGACCTACTGGGGTTAGCCATTCCTATTACATTGAGATCAAATATTGACCAAAATACAGATGATACATTATTAGATTTATCAGGTGCAGGCAGCCCAGGCCCACAAGGCTTTGGTGATGAGCTATTCCAAGTACATTCTACTCATGATGGCAGTGTGGATTTCAGTATCCCTGAACCAGGTACTTTAGCATTACTAGGGTTAGGACTCGTGCTGGTACCCGTAATTAGACGGAGAATTTTAGTTAAAAATTTGTCTAACTAACAGACATTATAGAAACCATGACTTGAGGGGAAGAAACTATGTGGCACCATAAGACAAAAGTAGGGACTTTCTGGATTGTTGAATCTGAAGAGGATCATGAATATTATTTAGGGTTTGATGGTGATTCTTTGGGGCATTACAAGCGGCTAGACGAGGCTATCAAGCATATTAATGAGCATGAGACTGGGGAGATGAAGTGGGATATGAGCAATTTATCCGATCTTCCTACAGACTTGGCTGCTTGGCAAGAAGGTGAGCCTGAGAATTGGGACGACTTTTAGTTTTTAGTTTCTCCCCGCTCAAGTAAAAAAAGAGCCCGTAATGGGCTCTTTTTTTTGGGAGTTGAGTTTTCTCAAGAACAAGAGTTAGTTGCCCTTATATTGCTGGGCGGGAGCATTATGACGTATTTAGCCCACCTGTGCATACACATCAAAAATAAAACCAAATTATTTTTAGGAAAAGCCACAAATAAGGCAAAACAAACTAGTTCAATCCTTGCCCGGCCCGATACATTTAAGCTAAGATAACGAGCTTATTATATGGTGCAGAATTATGGGTGAAATAATTCAAGGAAGTTATCTTCTGAAACCCCTAAAAAGTTGATTAACTTTCTTTGTGGTTTGGCCATTTAGTTATTAGTGTAATTATTGTAGGGCATGGTGCAGCGTAAGCTTGTAGCGATGCCTAAACCGAATCACAAGGGGAAACCATGAAAGCTGATATTCATCCTAATTATAAAGAAGTTGAAGTCACTTGCAGTTGCGGGAATAAATTTTTGACCAAGTCTACATACGCCGGCGAAGCGATGAAGATAGAAGTATGTAATGAGTGCCATCCATTTTATACAGGTAAAAGTAAAATCATGGATACGGAAGGCCGTGTGGATCAATTTATGCGTCGTTACGGTTCTTTAAACAAAAATAAAGAAGCCGCGAACGAAAACAAGGACGATTAATCCTTTAATTAATATTGTTATCACGAATAGGTAAACAAATGACCAAAGAGCTAAAAGAGAGCGCGCTAGCTTATCATGCTGAGCCTTGTCCAGGTAAATTAAGCATTAATATTACCAAGCCGACAGAAACACAAAGGGACTTAGCTTTAGCCTATACACCGGGAGTTGCAGAGCCTGTTCGTGAGATAAAAGCAGAACCAGACTTAGCATATCGTTATACTGCAAAAGGCAACTTAGTTGGTGTGATCACTAATGGTACAGCTGTGCTGGGATTAGGTAACGTTGGCCCTTTAGCCTCCAAGCCTGTGATGGAAGGTAAAGCGGTATTATTTAAACGTTTTTCAGATATCGATGTGTTTGATATTGAGGTCGATGCAGAAAACCCACAAACATTTATTAACACAGTTGCAAGAATTGCCCCTACTTTTGGTGGCATCAATTTAGAAGATATCAAAGGTCCGCAATGTTTTGAGATTGAGCAAGCATTGATTGAGCGATTAGATATCCCTGTGTTTCATGATGATCAACATGGCACGGCGATCGTGATTGCGGCCGGCATATTAAATGCCATTGAATTACAAGAAAAAAAACTAGATGAAATTACGGTTGTTTGTTTAGGGGCTGGTGCAGCAGGCATCGCCTCTATGCGTTTGTTGATTGCACTGGGATTGCGTCGGGATCAAATTCTGATGGTAGATAGAACAGGGGTCATTCATACCGGGCGTTCAGACTTGAATCCTTATAAGTTTGCGTTTGCCGCTGAAACAGAGAAACGCACATTAGATGAGGCACTAGAAGGCGCCGACGTATTTATTGGTGTTTCTGGACCTAATCTAATGACTGATCGCATGTTGCAGTCTATGAATGATAAACCCATTATATTTGCGTTATCCAACCCTGACCCTGAAATATCGCCGGCATTAGCACATAGTGTGCGAAAAGATTTAATTATGGCCACGGGCCGTAGTGATTACCCTAACCAAGTAAATAATGTTTTGTGTTTCCCCTATATTTTTAGAGGTGCATTAGATGTTAGGGCTTCTCGTATTAATCAAGAGATGATGATTGCCGCAGTTATCACGATTAAAGAAGTGGCTAAATTACCTGTGCCAGACATGGTTTACCAAGCTTATGATGATGTAAACGAATTAATTTTTGGGGCGGAGTATATTCTGCCTAAGCCAATGGACCCGCGTTTAAAAGACTTGGTCTCGGCAAGTGTGGCACAAGCGGCTATTGCGACAGGGGTTGCAAGATTACCTTATCCAGCGCACTATCCAAACATAGACGATATAATACAAGCTGAAGTGCCGATGGCGACACCTTCGCCTGATTCAGCAATTGCATAAAATACTTACATTTATAGGGATATAAAAATGGCTAGAAATAAAATTGCATTAATTGGCGCAGGAAATATTGGTGGGACTTTAGCTCACTTAGCGCTGCTTAAAAATTTAGGGGATGTGGTTTTATTTGATATTGCAGAAGGTGTTCCTCAAGGTAAAGCACTAGATTTATGTCAGTGTGGCCCTGTGGAAGGCTTTGATGGGCAGGCCATTGGCTCCAATGATTATGCTGATATTAAAGATGCAGACGTGGTTATTGTTACCGCAGGTATTCCTAGGAAGCCAGGTATGAGCCGTGATGACTTGCTTGAAATTAATGCAAAGGTAATGAAATCAGTAGGGGAAGGAATTAAAGCTAACTGCCCAAATGCATTTGTCATCTGCATCACAAACCCTTTAGATGTGATGGTTAATTTACTCCAACAATCGTCAGGCTTGTCTGATAGCAAAATCGTGGGTATGGCGGGTGTATTAGACTCTGCTCGCTTTAGAACCTTTCTTGCATGGGAATTTAACGTTTCAGTTAATCAGGTTCAAGCTTATGTTTTAGGAGGGCATGGTGACACCATGGTACCTCTTGTTCAGTTAAGTAACATCGCTGGGGTGAGCTTAGCAGATATGGTTAAAACTGGAAAAATGACCCAAGCAAGGCTAGATGAGATTGTAGATAGAACGCGCAAAGGTGGTGGTGAGATTGTTGGTTTATTAAAAACTGGCTCAGCATTTTATGCCCCAGCAACGGCAGCGATTAGTATGGCAGAATCTTACCTTTTAGATAAAAAACGCATTTTGCCTTGTGCGGTTAAAATTAAACCTGGCCAATATGGTGTTGAAGAAGCTTTATATGTTGGTGTCCCTGCCAAGATTGGCGCCAATGGGGTTGAAGAAGTCATTGAAGTCTCTCTGACTGAATCTGAGCAAGCTAATCTTAATGTCTCTATTCAGGCAGTGAAGGAACTGAACGAAGCGGTTCGTAAGTTTTCTTAAGGCCAAGGTCTAACTTACTAATATTTGTCATGCCAGCCTTCGCTGCTGGCATGACAGGAGAAAAACTAAAACAAAGACTCCCCACTACTAGTCGCTTTGGGGGTAATGGATAGGCTTCGGTCCACAGACATACGTGGTGCAGAACGATTAGGCACATGCTCAGTTCTAAAGATTTCAAACATAGCGTTAGATTGTCCTGGTCTGGCTAAAGCCCCTGTATCGGGATCGATTTTGACCGTAACCAACCCTCTAGGTTGTTCTGGCCTTGTTTCAGGTACGCCCTCTAGTGCGGCGCCCATATACTTCATCCAAATAGGCAGTGCCGCTTGAGAACCATATTCTTTTAGTGTGCGAGGAGTATCGTACCCGACCCAAACAGACGTCACCAAAGATTGGTTGAAGCCGCTATACCAAGCATCGACCTTATTATTGGTTGTGCCTGTTTTACCGGCTAAATCGCGACGATGAAGTTTTTTGGCCCGTCGCCCGGTACCCGTTTGAATAGCATCTTGTAAAATGGATGTCATAATATAAGCGGTTTGTGGTGCTAAAGCCTTTTCCGCGGGAATATTAGGCTCATCCAAAGGTGTGGTTTGGATTAAAGCATCAATTTTATTTTGCGGAACAGGGTTAGGATCTAAATTTGCTTCCATGAGAATATGACATTCTGGGCATGCAGTGGGAGGATTGGCCTGGTAGATAAGGTTGTTTTGGTTGTCTTCAATGCGCTGCAAAACAAAAGGTGCGACTTTGTATCCGCCATTTGCAAACGTTGCATACCCGCCTGCTAATTCAATGGGAGAAAATTGGGCCGTTCCCAGAGCCAAAGATAATGCTCGTGGCAAGCGTTCTTTAGGGAATCCAAATTTGGACAGCGTATTGATAGCTTTATCTAACCCTAGTTGCTGTAAAAGGCGAATAGAAACCAAGTTTCTAGATTTAGTTAAGCCCACTCGTAGCCGAGTCGGGCCATAAAAGCGCCGGCTATCATTTTGGGGGCGCCAGTAGCCTTCTAAGTTTTCATCCATATAGACAATGGGGGCATCATTAATAAGTGATGCGGCAGTGAAGCCGTTTTCTATCGCAGCAGAATAGATGAATGGCTTAAAATTTGAACCGGGTTGTCGAGTGGATTGGTAAGCTCGGTTAAATTTAGAAAGGTTGAAGTCAAAGCCACCCACCAAAGACAAAACAGCGCCATTTTTGGGATGTAACGCGACAAGCGCACCTTGCACTTCAGGCAGTTGACTAAAAATCCATTGGCCCTCATCGGCTTCCACATAAATAACGTCACCCCTTATTGCAACGTCACTTGGCTCTTTGGGCTCCGGGCCTAAACGTAAGCGAGTGACTCTTTCTTTGGCCCAACGCATACTGTCAAATGCCACAGAAACTTTTTGTCCGTTAGCTAATAAAACTTGTATGGCATCGTCAGTGACTGAAAGCACGAGGGCAGCCATCAATGAGGCTGTTTTGGGCTGTTGTTTAAGTAGTTTTAGCCATTCGGACTCATTTTGCTCATCTTGTGCATCAAGGTCTAGATTAGTATACGGGCCGCGGTAGCCGTGGCGTTTGTCATATTCAAGCAAGCCTTCTTGCACAGATTGTTGTGCGATAGTTTGTAGCCGGCTATCTATGGTTGTATAAGCTTCAAATCCAGCGGTATAGGCTTTGCGTCCGTACATTCGAACAATTTTTTTCCTAGCCATTTCAGCAACAAACGGTGCATCTAGTTCTACATATCGACCATGGTATTCTGAGCTAATAGGCTGCTGAGTCGCGGCTTGATGCTCAGCTTCAGTGATAAAATCATAATGATACATACGATTTAATACGTGGGTTCTTCGCTTCATCGCACGTTCAGGATTGTTGATTGGGTTTGCTGCAGAAGGCGCTTGGGGTAAGCCTGCAATCATTGCCAATTGGGCGAGATCGAGTTTATCAATGGTTGTGCCGTAGTAGACTTGGGCAGCTGCTTGTACACCATAGGCACGTTTGCCAAAGTAAATTTTATTAAGGTATAGCTCTAGAATTTTATCTTTGGAAAGTTCTTTTTCAATTTTACGGGCGATTAAAATCTCATGTAGTTTGCGGGAGAAAGTTTTTTTTCGGGTTAGGAAGAAGTTTCTGGCAACCTGCATCGTAATGGTGCTAGCACCCTGTTGTTTACGACCTGTTGCAATTAAAGTAACTGCAGCTCGAATTAAGCCTCGTAAATCCACACCACCATGCTGGTAAAAGCGACGATCTTCTGTTGCAAGAATAGCCAGCTTCATTTTTTCGGGTATGTCGTTTATACCTATCGGTGTTCGGCGTTTTACACCATATTCACCAATGAGTTTTCCATCTGCTGTATAAATTTTAAGCGGCACTTGAAGCTGTATATCTTCTAGGATCTCAACAGACGGCAACTGTGCATTAATATAAAGTACTACGACTAACGCACAAAAAAGCACCATGGTGCCCGTGCTTAATAGTACCCTAAAAATAATTCTAAATAGTGTATTCATATTTCGATATTATATAGCCATATCATGGAGCAGTCTGCACATTATCTTAAAATTGCGTGCTTTAGTGACTAGATCTTGATAAAACAATGAAAAAATTTGCTCATAGCTTTATTATAGCTAGTCTTAAGTTAGATTCCTTTTTCTTTTTTTTCTTGGTGACAATCTTTGCGGCAAAAGGTTTTCTCTTTTATGCTGGTAGCAGGCCTGGCTGCGGATATAATAGTTTTATAGTTAACTATATGGGCTGTCAAAATTTATCGATGTTCATCGTGCAGGGAGCGTGTTGGTGTTTGGCTTATTTGAATACAAAACCCCAAAAATGATTGGGATAGATATTAGCTCGTGTACTGTCAAACTACTAGAGCTGAGCCACGGCCCTCAAGGATATAGGGTTGAGAGCTATGCTGTGGAAACTTTACCTACTGATGCGATGGCAGAGAAAGAAATTAAAGATGTTGTCGCGGTCGGGGAGGCTGTGGGCAGACTGATAAAACATGCAAGGACACCAACCAAAATGGGCGCTGTCGCTGTTTCTGGTTCAGCGGTGATTACTAAAATAATCCAGATGAGTGACGAGCTGACAGAACAAGAACTCGCAACCCAAATTCACTTGGAAGCTGATCGTTATATCCCCTACCCCTTACAAGAAATTTATTTAGATTTTCAGGTCTTAGGTCCATCCCAAAAAAGTCCTGGTCAGGTGGATGTATTACTAGCCGCATCAAAAGCAGAAAATGTGGATGCTCGGATAGAGGCATTAAGCCTGGGGGGCGTGACAGCGAAAGTCGTAGATATTGAGGCATACGCTATTGAAAGAGCCATGGGGCTTTTGAGTTCTGCAACGGGAAGCCCTGAAAGTGAAGATACGATTGCAGTGGTTGATATTGGCTCTACAATGACGACGTTAAGTGTGCTCAAAAACCAGGCAACTCTGTATACACGTGAACAGATATTTGGGGGTAAACAACTCACAGAAGAGATACAAAGGCGTTATGGTTTGTCATATGAAGAGGCAGGTTTAGCCAAAAAACAAGGCGGACTGCCTGAAGATTATCACTCTGAAGTTTTGCTGCCCTTTATGGATGGTGTGGTTCAGCAAGTGAGCCGTTCATTACAGTTTTTCTTTTCCTCCTCAGAATACACAGATATCGATCGTATTATTTTAGCGGGCGGCACCTCAATGATTGATGGATTGATTCCGATGATAGAAGAAAAATTAGGGATACCCGCAACGCAGGTCAATCCATTTGAAAATATGTCTGTTGCGAGCAAAGTGAATCAAAACTTACTTCAAGCAGACTCCCCGGCATTAATGATTTGTTGTGGGCTTGCACTAAGGAGCTTTCAATGAGCACACAAATTAATTTATTACCCTGGCGGGAAGAATTAAAAGATCAACGTAAAAAAGAATTCATACTGATGACAGGCATAGGTTGTATGGTTGCGTTATTTTTTGTAGTGATATTACATATATATATGAAAAATAATATCACGCATCAAATGGGGAATAATAATTTCCTGCGACAAGAGATTATGTTATTGGATAAACAAATTGCTGAAATCAAAGACTTGAAAGAAGAAAAAGAAAAATTACTTGCGCGCATGCAAATTATCCAAGAACTACAAAGTAATAGGCCACATATTGTTCGTTTATTCGATGGTATCACCCGCTCGACACCCGAAGGCTTATTTTTAACTGGATTAACACGCGTACAAACTAAAATATTGATTGATGGAAGAGCGGAGTCTAATACACGTGTTTCAACTTTTATGCGGAATATTGATGCTTCCACTTGGCTAAAACAACCCTTGCTGAGTTTAATACAAGCGAATGAACAAGAAGATGCCTCTAAAATGATTGGTTTTAACTTAGAAGCCATACAAGTTGTGACGGAGAACTCTGAAAATAATGAATCTTAACTTTAATATTAATGATTTAGATTTAAATGACATGGGACAGTGGCCCTGGGTTGCAAAAAGCGCCATGATAGCTCTGTTAGTTGTCGCAATTATATTCTTAGGCTATTGGTTAGATACCAAAAAGCAATTTCAAACTTTAAACAATGCTAAAGCGGAAGAGAGCGTTTTAAGACAAACCTTTGAGCAAAAACAACATCAAGCGGCGAATTTAGATCGATATAAACAACAGATGCAAACGATGAAAGCATCTTTTGGGGCATTACTACGACAATTGCCGGAAAAGACAGAAGTGCCAGGGTTATTAGAAGACATCTCTCATCAAGGGCTGGCAACGGGTTTAGAGTTTAGGACGATTAGACTTTTGCCTGAGCAGGCGATTGATTTTTACGTTGAGTTACCGATAGAAATATCCGTAATTGGCCGTTATCATCAATTTGCAGACTTTGTTTCAAATGTTGCAGCTCTACCCCGTATTGTCACGCTGCATGATTTTGTGATTAAAAAGGTCAACCAAAAAACACAAGAAGAACTGCTCATGATGAATATTACAGCCAAAACATATCGATATACGGCAGAAGGTGAGCAAGAAGAAGAGAATAGTAAAGGGGGGGCCAATGGTTAACCCCCGGTTTGGTTTTTTACTTTGTGTTTTGTTATTAGTGGCCTGTAGTCAAGAAGACTCCAAGACAGAATTAGAAGCTTATGTACAACAAGTTAAAGCAAGAAAATCAGCAGATATCGAACCGTTGCCACAAATTACACCCTATGAAACATTTGTTTATCAGGCATCCTCAATGCGCAGCCCATTTACTTTACCTGAGCCTAATAGGCAAGTTGTGAATGAAGTGGCTGACAATGGCATTCGTCCGAATGTGACGCGACGTAGAGAGCTGCTAGAAACTTATCCTATAGACTCGCTATCCATGATGGGGACCCTGGAAAAAGGCGGTAAAATTTGGGCGGTGATTATCGATAAAGATGGTGCGGTGCATCGCGTTACCAAGGGCAATTATGTTGGGTTAAACCATGGTAAGATTAAAAAAATTACCGAAGAGAAACTGTACATCGATGAAATTGTGGCAAACCCAGTGGGCGGATGGCAGGAACGGCAATCAGAAATGGCATTGAGTACGGAAACGGAATAAGTGGAGCATATACCCCATGGCCAAGGTTAAGGCATTAAATTTTACCCGATTTTTCTTCCATATATTATGTGTATTTTTTCTATTATATGGCGTAATTAATGTTGCCCAAGGACAGTTAGGTGTTTCTATAGAAGATGTGGCGGTCTCCAGTGTAGAAGGTAACAATATCCATATTAAAGTAAAACTATCGGATACGGTGCCAATCCCTAAAAGCTTTATTTTAGAAGAGCCTGCTAAAATTGTGTTAGATTTTCCCGGGGTGCGCAATAGGCTGCCATTAGAACAATCTCGGGTTGAGTATAATTTAGGAAACTTAAAGCGAGTCAGTGTTGTTGAAGCAGATGGGCGAACTCGAATGGTGCTAGATTTGAACGAGTCTGTGCCATATGAAGTCAGTGCATCAGGTCAAGAAATCAATATTACTGTTGCAGGAAGCAATATTCCAACGCAAAAAATAGATCCTTTCCAAGGGCAACTGCAGGGGAAAAATTGGATAGGCGGGGGCTATACGATTAATGATGTAGACTTCAGGCGAGGTTATGAATCCGATGGGCATATCATTATTGATTTGAGTGATAGAAATATCCCAATAGACTTAAAAGAAGAAGGTTCTCAAATTCGCTTGCTTTTTATGGGGGCCAGCTTACCACCTCATTTAGAACGAAAACTAGAAGTGACCGACTTCGGTACACCTGTGGTGACGGTTAATGCCGTACAACAGGGCAATGATGTAGAAATGATTATTAAAACAACAGGGCATTCGGATCATATTGCGTATCAAGCGGATAATCGATTTACAGTAGAGGTAAGGCCTCTCACTAAAGCTGAAAAAGATGCACAACAAGAAAAAGCATTCGAATATACGGGAGAACGTTTATCGCTTAACTTCCAAGAGATCGAGGTTCGTGCAGTTTTACAGTTGATAGCAGACTTTACCGGTTTAAATATTGTCAGTAGCGATACGGTTCGAGGCAGTGTCACCTTAAGGCTTAGAAATGTGCCTTGGGACCAAGCTTTAGACATCATCATGAAAACCAAAGGCCTCGCAAAAAGGCAAGTTGGGAATGTACTTTTAGTCGGGCCCAGTGAAGAAATAGCGGCCAGAGAGAAATTAGAGTTACAGACCAATCAACAAGTAAAAGAATTAGCGCCATTAAATGCTGAATATATTCAAATCAATTATGCCAAGGCTTCTGAGCTGGCATCATTACTTAAAGACGAAGACAATTCTTTGCTTTCAGCAAGGGGAACGGTTTCAGTTGATGAGCGTACAAATACACTTTTAGTGCAGGATACAAGGTTTAAAATTGAAGACGTAAGAAAGTTAGTGCATAGACTGGATGTGCCAGTGCGTCAGGTTTTGATAGAGGCTAGAGTCGTTTTTGCGAATGATGACTTTGAAGATGCATTAGGTGTAAAATTTGGCGCTGCACTTAAATTCCGACCAGGACAGGAGCCCATTTTAGGGTTGGCTGGGGACTTATTATCTAGTGCAGGTATTGCGCAGGCAGCAAATTCAACGGCAGCCGTTGCGGCAACCAATCCTCTTCAAAGATTGGCAGTTGATTTGCCAGTTTCCTTGCCGGGGGGAGATGGCGCCACAGGTGTTGGTTTGACAATAGCCTCTTTGCCCGGCGGGACAATTTTAGACTTGGAGTTGGAGGCCTTAGAATCGGAGGGCTTAGGTAAAATTGTTGCGAGCCCAAGAATTGTGACGTCCAACCAACAGCAGGCTTATATTGAGGCTGGTGAAGAAATCCCTTATCTGCAATCTTCGTCTAGTGGTGCGACTTCGATTGCATTTAAAAAAGCCGTATTAAGATTAGAGGTCACACCGCAGATTACGCCAGATGATAACGTCATTTTGGAATTAACAGTGAACCAAGATTCACGAGGCGTGGTGACCAGTGGTGTGCCATCTATTAATACTCGCGAAATGCATACAAAGGTTCTCGTACAAAATGGTGAAACAGTGGTACTAGGTGGTATTTATCAGCAAGAAAAGAATGATAAAGTCAGAAGGGTGCCATTTTTCGGCAACTTGCCTTTAGTTGGTTGGCTGTTCAAGAGCAGAACGCACCTAGATAAAAGAAGTGAGTTGCTCATCTTTGTAACGCCTAAGATTATTCAGGAAGGGGTCACCTAGGTTTATTAAAGTTAATCGGTCAATTAGATAACAAACAGAGACTCGATTTATCTTTGCACAAAATGCTATACTAGTATTCCAGAGCGAAGGGTTGACCTAATTAGATTAGGTTGGCATCCTAGCAAAGGCATATCTTTTTGACATGCTTTTTTCTTCATGCAGTTAAAACCTATAATAAAGAACAAGAGGCTTATGAAGCGACCTGTTAATTTATTCCTTATTGGTCCAATGGGGGCTGGTAAAAGTACTATTGGTAAGCAGCTTGCTAAAGAGCTCAAGCTGGAGTTCTGCGATGCCGATCAGGAAATTGAAATACGCTCTGGGGCAGATATCGGTTGGATATTTGATGTTGAAGGCGAAGAAGGCTTCAGGACTCGCGAGGAGCAAGTCATTGATGATCTCAGCCAAAGGCAGAATATAGTCTTGGCAACCGGGGGTGGTGCGATACTGAGCGCAGAAAACAGAAACCGGCTCGCTGCGCGTGGAACAGTTGTGTATCTCTATACGACTGTGGAGCAACAGTTAAAGCGTACATCAAAAGACAAGCGACGCCCATTGCTGAACCAAGAAGAACAAAGTCAAGAGAACATGCTCAAAGAATTGATGGCACACAGAGATCCTTTATATCGAGAAGTAGCGGATGTGACCATAGACACTGATGGTCGTACAGTGCGTTCAGTTGCTATCGAGGTTATTAGGGTTCTTGAGAAAGAACACCTTCTCTCATAGTGATATTGTCTTATGACTTTTAAGGCGACTTCCAATAATCCCATAAAAGTTCAATCTTGTCATGGGGACTACTTAGTTACCGTACATCCTGATGTATTTAGTCGCCCTTTTTTTCCTCGCGCTTTAGTGAAGAATAAACAAGTCTTAGTCGTGACCCATAATGAGCTAGTACAACCATATTATACTCAGCTTGAGAAAACATTGGTGGGCGCCAATGTAAAAGCAGTACACCTGATAGTAGTGCCGTCCGGAGACGCAAACAAGACAATAGAGCAAGCGCAAAAAATTTGGCAATTTGCTATGGAGCATCAATTGCATCGAGATGCAGTCTTCATTGCTTTAGGCGGTGGGATGGTTGGTGACTTGACCGGGTTTTCTGCTAGCTGTTACTTGCGCGGTGTGTCTTGTATTCAGTGTCCAACGACTTTATTGGCTCAAGTCGATGCAGCGGTAGGCGGGAAGACTGGCGTTAATCACTCCATGGGTAAAAATTTAATTGGAACATTTCATTCTCCTGCAGCCGTACTGATCAACCCCAATACTCTGGATACGCTATCAGATAGAGAATTTCGCTCTGGACTAGCAGAAGTTATAAAATATGGACTTGCTTTAGATGCAGAATTTTTCTCTTGGTTAGAGAGTCACGCATCAGTGTTGCAAAAAGATAAAGAAAAATGCATTCAAGCCATTTATCGTTGCTGCCATTTGAAAGCAGAAATTGTGAGTCAGGATGAATTTGAATCTAACCAAAGAATGTTGCTAAATTTTGGACATACGCTGGGGCATGCGATAGAAAGCGTTATGCAGTATCAAGACATATTGCATGGGGAAGCGGTTGCTATTGGAATGGTTTTTGCGACTTATTTGTCTTGCGAACTAAATTTGCTTACCTATAATGTATTAAGTAGACTTATTTTAATGCTAGAGTCAACTGGCTTACCAACTAGTTTGCCACGGCAAGTTTCAATCGATAAACTTTTAGATAAAATGCAGCAAGATAAAAAGTTTACACAAAAAATGAAATGGGTATTATTGCGCTCTCCTGGTAAGGCCTTTGTTTCAGATCAAATGGCTTTAGAGCAAGTTAAAAATTATTTAGAGGTTTGGTCAAACGGTTAAAAAGGATTTCAACTGATATGACAAATTCACAGCCTTTGTCTCAGGAGTATGAAACGTATGCGATTTCTCCAGCTTGGCAACAACAAGCCGAGCTTTTGGCGCATCTTAGTCAGTTTAGTCAAAATGTGTTATGTGTCGTTGGACCTCCCGCTTCTGGAAAAACGCAATTTCTACAGTACTTTATAGATCAAGAGCATCCTGGATTGCGAAAGCATGTTATTTTTCAGCCACCAACAACGGTTGATGCGCTGATGAAAGTTTTGGCAGATAGCTTTGAGTTGCCATGGACTGACAAAGGTTCAAACGTTAAAAACGAAGTGGATGCATTAAGTGAAACTCAAGAGAATACTTGGGTCTTACTAGTTGATAATGCAGACACATTATCAGAAGAATGTTTATTTGCACTATTGAAACTCGTTCGCTTTGATGTAGAGCCTAGGCGTCAATTACACTTAATACTTTTAGGACAGCCTGAGCTCGAAAAAACATTGTACAGCAGGGACTGCCAAGAGGTCATACGAGGTCATTGCCATACGATGGAGCTTGCAGCGTATGGAGACGCACAAATTGCCAATAACACCAATCAAAATAAACGTCGCAGCCAACTGCCTCTAGATGCAGACTTACTTTCTCAAGATGCAGTGGTAAATGATAAAACAGCAAAAACAATACAAACGAATAGTCAAGGAGTCACTATGTCTCAGGGGACAATGTCAAAGCGGAGTATCCAGCAGTACTTATTTCATCCTATTAGTTTTGGTGCCGTAGCTGGTATTGGACTAGGTATTGTTTATTTAATGCTCAATCCATTGGATGAAATGGAGTGGCAAAGTCCACCTACAAATGCCGCACAGCTAGCAGAAGTGACATTTCAGTCAGAATTGATGAGTCAACCGAATCCAAAAACTGAAAAATTAAAAGTTAAAATCGCTGCAAGCGGTATACCAGAAGAAGAATTAGTTAATGAGCAAACAACAACAAGTGAAGAAATTCCATTGGCGAACTTAGTGCCTGAGCTTGGCAGTACCAAGATGCAAGATGAGCAACTTGAGATGGCACAAGCTGTACAATCAGTTCAAAAAGTGAGTGAAGCAAAAAAACAAAGTAGTCATAGTGCCACTAAAACTGCGGCAAGTAGTAGTCCCTACACCAGTGGAGAGCAGTATTTATTAAGTACAAAAAGTTCACGTTATACTTTGCAACTCATGGGCGGAACAAGCGAAGCTGGTGTCAAACAATTTATGAAGAAAAATCAGCTTGAAGACAAAGCTTATACATACAGAAAAGATGTGAATGGTCAGCCTTGGTATGTGGTTGTTTTAGGTGATTATCAAAGCCGACAAGAGGCCAATCAAGCTGCACAGCAATTACCTGCCACGGTAAAACAAACTGTGAAACCATGGGTCAGAAAAATAGGCAGTATTCAGTCTGAGATTAAAGCAGGACAGGTTTAGCCCAAGTTCTGTTCTTGAATGAGCGAAGCAAATCTTATTTTATCCCATATCTGGGAAAGCGCAGGTTTGCTTCGTTGGTCGTTATTCTTTTTAGCTGAAAATTGATTATTATGCTTAAAATTTAGTCCCTTAGCTTTTACACTTCCCCCCCTATTTAATCTCAGATACAATAGCGAGCAATTCTTCAAGCAAAAGTAGTATGTTATGAGTCAAACACAAATAATTCCCGAGAAAAGTAATCTTTCTGATTCTGATAGTGTTTTTTTAAAGACACTTCGTGGGGAAGCCGTAGATAGAACGCCTGTATGGCTAATGCGTCAAGCAGGCCGATATATGCCAGAGTACAGACGTATTCGTAAGGAAGCGAACGACTTTATTAAAATGTGTGAGAATCCTCAATTGGCTTGTGACATTACTATGCTGCCAATCAAGCAGTTTGATTTAGATGCGGCCATTATTTTTTCAGATATCTTATTAATTGGTCAGGCTATGGGTGCAGATTTGTCTTTTGTGCCAGGAAAAGGGCCGATTTTTGAGCCTGTTCGTACAAGGGCACAGGTTGATGCGCTATTAGGTGTGGAAGCGGCTGAGAAGTTAGGTTTTGTGGGGGATGCCATAGGGCGCACAGTTGCTGAACTTGGGAATACGCCGCTGATTGGCTTTTGCGGTAGTCCGTGGACAGTGGCGACTTATATGGTTGAAGGCGGCAGTAGTAAGCAGTTTGATGTGATCAAGCAAATGGCTTGGAGCGCACCTGAGACTTTGCACGTCTTGTTGGAGAAGCTGGCTCAAGCAAGCTTAGTGTATTTAAAATCACAAGTACAAGCAGGGGCAAGTGCGCTGATGATTTTTGACACTTGGGGCGGAATTTTGCCTTTCCACGCTTTTGAAGAATTTTCCATGGGTTACATGCAAAAAATTATTGCAGGTTTAAAATCTGATCCGGCCACACAAAATACGCCAGTGATTGTGTTTTCAAAGGGTGCGAATACCGTATTACCAGCTCTCTCAAAAATCGGAGCGGATGCTTTATCTGTTGATTGGAGTGTTAACTTAGGTTGGGCAAGACAATTTGTGCCACAAGAAATTATCTTACAAGGAAACTTAGATCCCACATTATTACTGGGGTCACCCGAGCAGCTGCGAGCAGGTATTCAGGCGGTACTTGAATCATACGGTCCTAAGCCTGGGCATATTTTTAATTTAGGACACGGAATATTACCTCAAACCGATCCAGAACAAGTGAAAAGATTAGTGGCATGGGTTCGCGAGATTAGCCAGACAATTAAAAATTCATAGGATAGAAATAATCATGCAGCACGAAGCTTATACGGTTTTATTTCCTGGCACATTCGACCCCATCACCAATGGGCATATAGATTTGGTAGCACGTGCGGCAAGATTATATTCCCATGTTGTTGTGGCGGTGGCGCAAAGCCCGCGTAAAGGGCCGACTTTTGATTTGGCGACGCGAGTACAATTAGCCCAAATAGTCTTATCAAAATATGACAATGTCAGTGTAGAAGGGTTTGACAGCTTATTGGCTGATTTTGCGCATGAAAAAAAAGCAAAGGCAGTCATCAGAGGCTTAAGAGCGGTTTCAGACTTTGAGTATGAATTTCAATTGGCAAACATGAATAAGCGTTTGGCCCCGGACTTAGAGTCTTTATTTTTAATCCCGGCTGAGCAATATTCTTTTTTGTCTTCCTCGTTGGTTAATGAGGTGGCTCGCTTGGGTGGTGATGTTTCCGCTTTTGTTCCAGAGGTTGTACAGAAAGCGTTAGCGGAGAAGTTTCAGCAAAAGAAATAATCCTAAGTAGACCATCAACAGGAGGTTCGTGTGGTGCGGAATAAAAAATTTTATTTGTACTTTGTGCTCATTTTTTCTTTTTTCATTGGTATACAATCTTATGCTGCCGTTTCAAACAGCCATTCGACAATCAATCAAAACGCGGTTGTCAGCGCTCACCCCTTAGCAACACAGGCCGGTATGGATATTTTAGCGCAAGGGGGTAATGCCTTTGATGCGGCTATTGCTATCTCAAGCATGTTAACAGTGGTAGAACCATATCATAGTGGCATGGGTGGGGGGGGATTTTGGTTATGTCGAGAGCATAACAATCAAGAAGCTTTTATTATTGACGCGCGTGAAGTTGCGCCAGGCAAGGCCTCTTCTTTGATGTACATGGATGATAAAGGTAGGGTCAATAGCCAATTATCTCAAGAGGGCGGATTGGCAGCCGCTATTCCAGGTGAAGTTGCGGCATGGGAAGCGCTATCCCAAAAAGGGCGGTTAGCTTTGTCGAAAACACTCGCACCAGCCATAAACATGGCCAATGAGGGATTTGCGATTGATAAAAAATTTGCTGAGTTTTTGGCTCAGAAACAAAAAATTTTACGGCGTTATCCTTCTAGTCAAAAAATATTTTTTACGCAGGGTATGCCCCTGCAAAAAGGTGATATTTTAATTCAAAAAGATTTAGCCCATTTGTTAGAAATCATTAGTGTGAAAGGCGCCAAAGGATTTTATCAGGGGGAAGTGGCCAAAAAGCTCGTTACCACAGTGAACGCGCATGGTGGTATTTGGTCTTTGGAGGACCTAGCAGATTACCAAGTGCAGATTCGTTCGCCCATTCAAGGTGAATATGAAGGTATGAAAATTACGACAATGGGACCTCCCTCAGCGGGCGGAATCACTTTGTTAAATGCCTTAAATATATTATCAGAATATGAAATGTCCCCATTAGCAGAAACAGACCGAATTCACCTAATGGCAGAAAGTTTACGGCGATCATTTTGTGATAGAGCGCATTATGTGGGGGATCCAGATTTTATAGATGTGCCCGTTGAAAAGTTAATTAGTGAAGAAAATGCAGAGTTTTGGCGTAAAAGCATTAATATCAATCACGCAACCCCTAGTGAGCTTTTAAGCTGTATGCCGACCCAGAACGAGTCGGAGGGAGAAACAACACATTACGTGGTAAAAGATCAATTTGGTAATATGATTTCTGCAACCACAACGGTTAATTTTCCATTTGGTTGTGGGTTAGTGGCAGAGGGCTTGGGTATCATTTTAAATAATGAGATGGATGATTTTGCGACTGGGAATATTGGCGTAAATGGCTATGGGTTGCTCAATACAAATGTAAACGCAATTGTGCCAAATAAAAGACCTGTTTCTAGTATGACGCCGACCATTGTGGAAACAAAAGAGGGTACTGCATTACTAGGTACACCCGGTGGCAGTCGTATACCTTCTATGATGCTAATTGCCATTTTAGAAATGACAAAGAGCCATGATCCTGTTGCTTGGGTTTCGAGCCCAAGGTTCCATCATCAGTATTTACCTGATGTTTTGTCGTTTGAGCCAGATGCTTTTGATGAACCTATGCAGAAAGCGTTAAGTTTAAGAGGACATAAAGTTCAGCCTACCTCTAGGCGCTATGGCAATATGCAAGCGTTATTTTGGCCAAAATCCTCAGAAGATATTATGGTTGGAAGTGATCCACGAGGTGTGGGTAAAGGTATGGTTCATTGAAGGGGTAGAGAGTGCGAGCAAAGTTTGGCACTCTCTCATTCTCATAGAGCTTAGTTCTTATTTAAGTAAAACTCACATGCGCCACCATCTTTTTTGAGGCACATTTTTAAACAGCCGTCAAAATCACAATCTTGCCAATCTTTGCTGGGTTCAAAATTATAGCCTTGTGCGGCGCCTTTCATCACGATCCATATACCTTCAATAATTTTCTCAGACGCTTGTGGTCCAATGCGATAATAGCAATCCATAAATCGACCGGAAAATAAAGTTTGATAGTGGGCCTTCACTTCTTCATTCTGATTAAGAGGTCTAAAACTAAAATCTAACCACCATACAATATTATTTTCTTTGAAGTTCCCAGTGATCAAGCCTTTATTGACTGCTTGTGCACTTGGGCATTGAAAAAGATTAGACGCGGAAGTATCAGCTGTATTATTTTCAGTGCTTAACTCTGCTTGTGTTTCAGGTTCAGCTTTAGGTTCTGGTGTTATTATTTCAGATTTAGATTGAACTTGAGCTTCTGGGGCTTTTACTTCTGGTTTAGGTTCGACTTGAGGCTCTGGTGTTGTGACTTCCGGTTTTGATTGAACTTGAGCTTCTGGTATTACGACTTCTGGTTTAGATTCGGCCTGAGATTCTGGCGTTGTGACCTCCGGTTTAGATTGAACTTGAGCTTCTGGGGCTTTTACTTCTGGTTTAGGTTCGACTTGAGGCTCTGGTGTTGTAACTTCCGGTTTAGATACGGCTTGAGATTCTGGCGTTGTCACTTCCAGTTTAGATTGAACTTGATGCTCTGATAATGTCGGCTCCGATTCAAGTTTGGCCTGAGATTCTGGCATTGTGATTTCAGGTTGGGATTCAATTTGAGGTTCCGGTTCTATTGAACTGGGTGGCTGTTCCGGTTTGGTTGTTTCTGGACTGGCATATTGAGCGGGATCATCATATTCGTATTGAGCTGTGTCTTGAGTTGTATTTTCTGTTTCCAAGGCTTTTCGTTTCTGTAAGCGCTGGTTAAGCCGTTGCATAGGATGGTTGCTTTCTGCATTGGCGCTTATGGGTAGGCTGGATTGTTTTAAACATTTATCTAAATCTGCTTTATGGTGTTCACATATGACTTTTAGGGCATCATATTTAATTTCTAAAGTTTTGAACTTATCCAGATAGAATTGGCTTTGTTCTGTAGGTTTTTTTTCTTGATGCAGCGCTTCAAAGTCAGCTTGTAGTGTCTCAAACTTATTTTTTATGTTCAATAATGCTTGTTCAGCTTCACTTTGCTCTGTTGATACGGTTGAGGCCTGGGATGCAAAGTAGCTATGTTGCATATACAGTATGCCAAGCAAAGTGCAAATGACAATAATATAGGCTAGATGGATGGTAATAGACTTTGTCGACATACGGAAGCTCTTCTTCTATAAATGCTATGTCTTTAATTGTCGGCATTTGAATAGGAAGTATTTACTAGCTAAATATTCAGCTGAGAATAAGGTAGGGGGTAGTTGGAGCTTGTTGGGGAGTTGATACTAGGGGCTGGTAGCCCCTAGATCAGAAAATGAAACAAATTATTTCATTTTTTCTTCTATAAACTCGACGTGTTTTCTGACCACAGGGTCATAACGCTTCAAGTTAAGTTTTTCTTTGTTGCGTTTGTTCTTTTTAGTTGTGAAAAAGAACCTAGATTCTGTTGAACGCATGATGACGTTAATGCTATCTGCAGCCATAGCCAACTCCTAAATTAAAAATTTTGACCTTTTTGGCGTAAGTCTGCTAACACAGTATCTATGCCTTTTTTGTCTATCGTTCTCATGCCTTTACTAGAAACTCGAATGCGGACCCAACGGTTTTCGCTTTCGACCCAAAATCGTTTCCAGCGCAGGTTGGCTTTAAACTTACGTTTTACTTTCTTGTTACAGTGGGCAACATGATTGCCTGGAGCGGTACCGATGCCGGTTACCATGCACGCTCTTGTCATGACTTCCCCTCAAAATAATATGATTGTTGTGCGATTGAGCCAGACTTTATACCAAATTATACCAGGGCGCGCAACACAAACTGGCCATTTCTAGTAAAAATTAGTCTTTCGATTTTATATAGAGGGAGAAGCGTGCTATCTTACTTCAAGATTATGACCGTAAGGACAACTAACAAATTATGGCTAAAAGTCAGGAAAAAACCAAAAAAAATTGGATTTTAGGCGTGACTGGCGGGATTGCAGCTTACAAGTCACCTGACTTGATTCGGATGCTAAAAAACAAGTGTCACTTTGATGTGCGGGTAGTGATGTCATCTGGCGCAAAAGAGTTTGTAACCCCAATGACTCTGCAGGCCGTCTCAGGACATCCAACACATGACAAGTTGTTTGATACCGAGTTTGAAGCGGCTATGGGTCATATTTCTCTTGCGAAGTGGGCTGATAACATTTTGATAGCCCCCTGTACAGCAAACCGCTTAGCCGCCTTAGCGCACGGATTTGCAGACGACCTACTATCAACTTTATGTTTGGCTACTAAGGCTCAAGTTTGGATTGCGCCGGCAATGAATCAGCAAATGTGGGCCCATCCTAGTGTTCAGCATAATCTTAATATATTAGAGAGCCAGGGGGCTCATATACTTGGGCCTGAATACGGTATTCAAGCATGTGGCGATAACGGTTGGGGGCGCATGCTAGAGCCAGAAAACATTATAAAAGTTATTCAGAATAATGGATGCAGTAATTCAGTTGAAGAACCTATTTGGGCAGAAAAAAAAATACTAATTACGGCTGGCCCCACTCGGGAATATTTAGATCCCGTTCGATTTTTGAGTAACAAAAGTTCTGGTAAGATGGGCTATGCTTTGGCGCTAGCGGCTCGAGACTTGGGCGCTGAAGTCACAGTTGTTTCTGGACCTGTACAATTAAGCCTGCCGTCAGACATTAAGCTTATACATGTGGAGTCAGCAAACCAAATGCATGAGCAAGTTATGCTTGCAGAAAAACCAGATGTTTTTATTAGTTGTGCGGCAGTTGCAGATTTTAGATTTGAAGAAACCTATGAGCATAAGATTAAGAAGCAAGATGATGACGGTGTTTATCCTTTGTGCTTGGCTAAAAATATCGACATATTAAGTTCTGTTGCAGCGCAAAGGCAGAAACCATTCTGCGTGGGGTTTGCCGCAGAAACACAAAATATAGAAGTATTTGCAAAACAAAAATTAATCAACAAGAAAATAGATATGATCGCCGTCAATGATGTTTCACAAAAAGATATTGGATTTGATAGCGATGATAACCAGCTTAATGTATTAACCGCGCATGGGAAATACGAGATTTCAAAGGCAAGTAAATATGTTGTCGCCATGCAATTACTAAAGAAAATAAGAGAAGAATATGATACCCAAAATACAGCTTAAAATATTAGACCCTCGTGTTGGCGAAGAAATTCCAATGCCAACATATGCAACAGAAGGTTCGGCGGGTATGGATTTGCGCGCCTGCATTGATGCCCCCTTTGTCTTAGAGCCCGGGCAATCCACATTGATTCCTTCGGGTGTCGCGGTTCATATGGGGGACGAGGCGCTGGCGGCCATGATTTTACCTCGTTCAGGTTTAGGCCATAAACATGGGATTGTTCTTGGAAATTTAGTGGGGTTAATTGACTCAGATTATCAAGGCGAAATTAAAATATCCCTTTGGAATAGAGGCGACAAGCCCTTTATCATCGAAGTGGGTGCGCGTGTTGCGCAGCTTGTATTTGTGCCGGTTGCCAAAGCGGCGTTTCAAGTTGTTGAAGCCTTCGAAGTCTCTGAGCGAGGCGTTGGTGGTTTCGGCCATACTGGTCAGCATTAAATCGACACAGAATTTAAGGACATATAAAAAGGATGAAAGCATGAGTAGTTTAACGGTTGAAGATACAAATCATAACCGACAAGAAAATAGCGTGAGCATCGATAAGGCTATATTCAGAGCGTATGATATACGGGGTGTTGTGGATCAAAATTTAACAGTTGAACTAGCCTACTTGTTAGGACGTGCTTTTGGTTCTGCTGCCATTGCGGAAAACAGGCAAGAAGTCATTGTGGCACGAGATGGTCGTTTAACAGGCGAAAGGCTTAAGAAAAGCTTAACAAAAGGGTTATGTGACTCGGGTGTTGATGTCATTGATTTAGGGATGGTCCCCACACCTGTGTTGTATTTTGGCTGTGAACATTTTGAGACATATACAGGGATCATGATCACAGGAAGCCATAATCCTTCGGATTACAATGGCTTTAAAATGGTGCTTAACGGCGTGCCACTGGCAGAAGCCGGCATTCAGAAATTATATCAAACGATTGTCAATCAAACATTTGAAGTTGGCAGTGGACAACGATGTGAAAAAAACATTATCGAAGATTATATTGCTGCCGTAACCAAAAGAATCAATATTACAGCACCACTAAAGGTCGTGGTTGATTGTGGTAATGGTGTCGTTGGGGCAATCGCAGAGAAATTTTTCAAAGCGTTGAATGTGGAATTTATCGGCTTATATTGCGATGTAGATGGTACTTTTCCAAATCATCATCCAGATCCAGGCCAGCCAAAAAACATGCAGGATTTAATCCACCAAGTGAAATTACAAAAAGCAGATCTGGGCTTGGCCTTTGATGGCGATGGCGATCGCCTAGGAATTGTGACGCACGACGGGGATATTATTTGGCCCGATAAAGTGATGATGTTATTTGTTGAGGAAGTCTTACGGGCGGAGCCGAATGCACCTATTATTTATGATGTGAAATGTACACAGCATTTAGGGCAGCATATAGCGCAGTTAGGTGGAAAGCCTGTTATGTATAAAACAGGACACTCATTAATTAAGCGCAAAATGAAAGAGTTGTGTTCGCCTTTGGCTGGCGAAATGAGTGGGCACTTCTTCTTTAAACACCGTTGGTTTGGATTTGATGATGCCTGTTTCTCTGCTGCGATGCTATTAGAGATATTAACCAAACAAGTGCCTTATGAAACTTTGGCGGCTCGAATTGAAAAATATCCTAAAGCCGTTAATACGCCAGAGATTAATGTTCCGCTTGCGGATGAAAAAAAGTTTGATTTTATTGAAGCATTAAAAAAATCAAATTATTTTAGCAAAGAAAAAATGATAACCGTAGATGGTTTGAGAATTGAATTTGCTGATGGTTGGGGGTTAGTGAGAGCTTCAAACACCACGCCAAATCTAGTGTTGCGTTTTGAGGCCAGCTCAGAGCAAACGATGCATAAAATCCAGGCAGATTTTAAGTTAATGATGCAGGCTATTGAACCAACGTTAGTTGTTCCCTTTTAAATTAGGTGGTATCCCATGGATGGGTTGAAAAAATTTTTAGATATTGCTTTCCTCAATGAACACATACATCATAAAGATATAAAGTTATTTTGTAGTTCGATAAATAAAATGACTTGTAAGCCCGCAAGTGTTTGTGTTTACCCAGAACATATTGAGGCGATTCAAGATTGTTTAAGTCGTCCTCAGGTGCCGGTAACAACCGTCTTAAATTTTCCTCATGGTCTGCATGAGTGGGACCAACTAGAGTCTGATATTCTCCATGCGGTTTCACTTAATGTATCTGAAATTGATATTGTTATTCCCTATGGAAAATGGCTTAGTCAGCATGATCCATTAACGCTCGTCCAATTTGCAGAGTATTGTCGTGATGCGGTGGGAGACAATATCGTCTTAAAATACATCATAGAAACAGGCGTTTTACAAAAGGAAGCGCTGATTTCAGAGGTGAGCTTATTGTTATGCGAGCATGGTGCTGATTTTATTAAAACCTCGACAGGAAAAATTGTGCCAGGTGCCACAATTTTGGCAACAAAAGCGATTATTAAGGCTATTCAGCAATATCACCAGCAAACGAATAAAAAGGTAGGTCTTAAGATTGCAGGCGGGATTAGAACGTCAGAGCAAGCTTATGAATATATCCACTTAGTTCAAACAACACTGGGGGCAGAATGGTTAACCCCCCGTTATTTTCGTGTCGGTTGCAGTAAGGCGCTATAATTGGTTAATGATTATTCTGAATAGATTTTATCAAGTGATAAGTTTTCAAAACGCTCAATCAAGGCTTTATATTTTGCATTGATTTTTAATTTTTCTTTTTGCTTTCGCATTAAGAACGCATTGCTATCTTGTATGTTTGATTGGGTCTTATGCAGATGTTTTAATAGTGGCGGCGGTGCTTTTGCACCATTAGATTGCAAGCGCTCAACTTGTTTTTGTGTTTTTTCTAATTGGAGCTTTTGCCTTTTAACATTTTCTCGGGTAATGCTTTCTAAAACTTCAATGGCGCTTATTTTTTCATCCCAGCTGCGTTGGATATCTTTTACAGAAGAAAACATTCGTAATAACAACTGATCTTTCTCTTTCTGTGAGGCTTGTAAGATGCGCTCATCAGCTGCTTGTTGTTTTGCTTGTTCTTCGGCTGCACGTTGTTTTTGTTCTATGGCAATTTCAGCGGCTGTTTTTTGAGGGGGGATATGTTGCAGCACATTGCCACGGCTGGAAACAATATCATAACCTTTATTCGCATATTCAGGCGGCAGTGTATTGCTGATAACATGACGGCCCGATTCATCCTTGAATCGATAATACTTGGGTTGCTCTTTGGCGTGTAAATTAAATGTGATGCAACATGCTAACAATATGCTAATGAGAGTAAAATTTTTCATATCATCCTTGATTTATTACGTATTATTTTATGCCATATTTTTCTTGGTAGGTGATTAAAGCATCAACGTATGTTTTATCTTGATTAGACTGCTGTAAATAGCTTATCACATTGTCTAGGTTCACAATCGATATCACGGGTATATTACAAGATTGTGCCAATAACTGTACGGATGACAGCTCACTATTTTCTGCTTTCTCCTGTCTATCTAATGCAATGCTGACACCAGAGACAGACCCTTTATTTTGTGTGACAAACTCGATGGCAAGTCTTTTTTGTGTGCCTGCTGTAATGACATCATCAATAATCATGACTTGTTTTTGCGCTAATGGAGAGCCAACTATCATGCCTCCTTCGCCATGTGTTTTCGTTTCTTTTCGATCAAAGCTGTAAGGGATATCTTTTTGATATTGTTCTGCTAGCTGCATACTAGTGGCTACCGCCAAAGGAATGCCTTTATAGGCAGGGCCAAATAGCACATCGTAAGTTATTTGGCTGCTATTAAGAGAGAGTGCATAAAATTGCCCCAGGGTAGCGAGCGCTTTGCCAGAACATAAATGGCCAATATTAAAAAAGTAAGGACTTTTTCTACCTGATTTTAAGGTGAACTCACCAAATCGAAGTGCATTTTCTTGTATAATGAACTCAATAAAGTCGTATTGATATTGTTCCATGATCTGTACTGATACTTCATATTAATTGGAGATTTTAATTAGATATCATACGAAAAGTCTATTTGTCAACTAGTGTTCGTTCGGATTAAAAACAGGGTGGAAAAAATGGTTCGTGTTATTACAATCAATGTCAATGGGATCCGTGCAGCACAAAAAAAAGGCATGTTTGAGTGGCTTGAAGCACAAAATGCGGATGTGATCTGCTTGCAGGAAGTGAGAGCGGATATGAGTATTCTAGAAAAAGAAATTTTTCAGCTCAAAGGCTACCATTGTTATTTTCAGCCCGCGGAAAAAAAAGGTTATAGCGGGGTTGGAATATTTAGCCGAAAAAAACCGGATAAAATAGTCAGTCGTTTAGGATTTGAGCTAGCAGATGTAGAGGGGCGTTATTTGCATGTTGAGTTTGGAAAATTAAAAATTGTATCACTGTACTTGCCTTCGGGTACCAGTGGTGACGAGCGACAAGTCTTAAAATATAACTTTATGGATTACTATTTAAAAACACTTAAAAAACATATAAAACAAAATGATTCTTGTATTGTTTGTGGTGATTGGAATATTGCGCATAAAGAAATTGATCTCAAAAATTGGAAGCCTAATCAAAAAAATTCTGGTTTTTTACCCGAAGAGCGCGCTTGGTTAGATAATCTATTTGGTAAAGTAGGCTTTGTTGATGCATTCAGAGAAGTCGATAGTTCGCCAGATCAATACACCTGGTGGTCAAATCGTGGACGGGCCTGGGACAATAATGTTGGATGGCGCATTGATTATCAGGTTATCACACCAGATTTAGCGGGAAGTATTAAAGATGCTTCTATATATAAAGCACAACGGTTTTCAGATCACGCGCCATTAATTGTGGATTATGATATAGAAATTTAGCTAAAAAATAACCCATAATATATAGTCTTTGCTAGATGAGCGAAGCGAATCAGTTCCCTCTCCCAATACTGGGAGAGGACGGCCGTAGGCCTGGTGAGGGTTAAGTAGAGGCAGTCATTAGTAACCCTCACCGGGTTTATTGCGCTGATTTCTTATAAATCCAACAAGCGTTTTTGTTTAAAGATTAATTCTTGTGTGCCTTTTTGGGCTAATTCCATCATGGCATTCATTTCATGAGCCTTAAAAGGTTTGCCTTCTGCAGTACCTTGTACTTCAATGAACTCACCTTGCTCAGTCATGACAACATTCATATCAGTTTCGGCGTTAGAGTCTTCAGGGTAATCTAAATCTAAGACAGGAAATTCTTTATAGATTCCAACTGAGACAGAGGCAATGAGTTGTTTGAGTGGATTACTTTTCACTATTTTTCGGGTTTGCATCCAGCGTAGCGCTTCTACTAAAGCGACACAGCCGCCTGTGATGCTTGCTGTTCTTGTGCCACCGTCAGCCTGGATTACATCACAATCAACGGTAATGGTATTTTCCCCTAGCGCTTTTAAATCTACGCAAGAACGTAATGAGCGGCCAATGAGCCTTTGAATTTCTTGGGTGCGTCCGCTGGGCTTGCCCATATTAGATTCGCGCATCATCCTATCATTTGTTGAGCGGGGTAACATACTATATTCTGCGGTCACCCAACCTTGCCCAGAGCCCTTTAAAAATCTAGGAACGCCCCTCACTACGGAGGCATTACAAATGACTTTGGTATCACCAAAGCAAACTAGTACAGAGCCTTCTGGATGTTTGATAAAGTTTCGAGTGAACGATACTTCTCGCATTTCGTCATGATTTCGAGTGCTTGGGCGCATTATAATTACCTTCTACTACTATTTTGATTTCAGAAGCCTACTATAGCAAATTCAGTAGATTCAGGAAATTATAACAAAGGAACCCTGCGTTGCTTTAAAGTTAGTTAATAAACAGTTATATTTGGGGCTAACCTTATTTTAGTTTTAATATGTGTATAAACTTTTGATTATAGTTAGGCTTCAGGCTATCATGTTGATTCTGCAGTAATTGCGATTACTTTAACGTTTTTTGGTTTGGGTTAGGGTATGATGTACAAACATCGCGCTAATATTTTAGAGTGGTGATACAGCTAAAACCCATAACTCAAATTAATTAGTAGGATGATACATGGTCTTAAGCATGACTGCCTTCGCCAGCGCCTCTTTGCAAGGTGATTGGGGGATGGCTACTTGGGAGTTACGCTCGGTAAATCACCGTTACCTAGATGTACATTTTCGTTCGCCTGAGAGTCTTGCTGAAGGTGAAATTGCGTGGCGAAAGCTAATAGCAAAGAAGCTGCAAAGAGGTAAAGTCGACTGCCAGCTTAATTTTTTACCGGGCCCTCAATTTGCACCGACATTGAATTTAAATCAGCCACTTTTAATGCAACTAATTGAAAAAACTAAACAATTACAAAATTTAGATAGCTGTTTTTCATCTAGTGCCAACCCATTTAATTACTTGAAATGGCCTGGGGTTGTTACCTCGGAGAAACAAAATATTTCTGATTTATTGCCCGTATTATCGGACAGCTTAAATACGGCACTCGATGCGCTCGTACTTATGAGACAAAGAGAAGGGAGCGATATAAGAGATATTTTGCAGGCTAAATTAGAAGAAGTTATAAATTTTGTTGAGCAATCCCGAGCTTTTGTCCCCAATAGCTTGGCGAAACAAAAAGAGAAATTTGAGCAAAGGCTAGAAGAGTTAATACAAGTGAACCCTGAGCGGCTCGAGCAAGAAATGGTTATCTTTGCGAGTAAGTGGGATATTGAGGAAGAGCTAGACAGATTACTTTGTCATGCTCAAGAAGTACAAAAGCAATTAACTTTAGACAAAGGCCCCAAAGGGCGTCGCTTAGATTTTTTAATGCAGGAATTAAATAGAGAAGCCAACACACTAGCTTCTAAGTCTCAGGATGCACAGCTCAGCAGTATCGCTGTAGATTTAAAAGTGATTATTGAGCAAATGAGAGAGCAAGTCCAAAATGTGGAGTAAAGCATGAGTTCAGGTACTTTATTTGTGATATCAGCACCCTCAGGTACCGGTAAGACTAGCTTGGTAAAGGCATTAGTGACAAAATTGGACAATATACAGACCTCTGTTTCATTCACGACACGAGAGCCCCGTGCAGGTGAGGTGGATGGACAGCATTATGTGTTTGTAGATGAGGCCAAGTTTTTGCGCTATCAAGAGGAGAGCCGTTTTTTAGAAAGTGCCCAAGTATTTAAAAATTGGTATGGTACCTCTAAAGATTGGGTGGAAGAGAAGTTGCAATCTGGATTAGACGTGATTTTAGAAATTGATTGGCAAGGCGCTAGGATTGTGAAGTCTATGCTGCCTTGTGTGACTGTTTTTATTATCCCGCCTTCCAAAGCAGATTTGAAAGATAGATTGATGGCCAGACGGCAAGACAAAGATGATGTGATTGATTTTAGGATGCAAAAAGCAAACGAAGAATTGTCCCATTATAAGGAATATGACTATCTGGTTGTGAACGATGATTTTGAGCAAGCGGTTGCTGAATTATCTTGTGTGGTATCTGCCCAGCGATTGACCACAGGAAATCAAGCAAAGAATCACCGAAAATTATTAAATGAATTGTTAACCTAAGTTTAGGAGAGAGTAGTATGGCTCGTATTACAGTTGAAGATTGTTTAGAAAATGTTGCAAATCGTTTTGAGTTGGTTTTAGTTGCAACCAAAAGAGCAAGGCAACTATCCATGACGGCAGCAGATCCACATGTGCCTTGGGAAAATGATAAGTCAACTGTCGTGGCATTGCGGGAAATAGCCGATGGCCATATCACGCCTGCTATTTTAAATGAGGCTGACACACAAGGATAACGGTGCAGGTGTTTGCGTTTACGGATTTACGTGATTTATTGGCTCAATATTTATCTGATGAGCAAGTAGAGAAGATCTCAAGAGCATACTTTATTGCCAATAAAGCCCATGAAGGGCAGAAAAGATATACAGGCGAAGCCTATATAACGCATCCAATTGAAGTTGCGCGTATTTTAGCGGGCCTCAGAATGGATGCGGAATGTATTTCTGCTGCGATACTGCATGATGTGATTGAAGATACGAAAGTCAGTAAAGCAGAGTTGACCGAAAATTTCGGGGAAAAAGTCGCGGAGCTGGTTGACGGGGTAAGCAAATTAACCCAAATTAAATTTCAAACGCGAGAGCTTCAGCAGGCAGAAAATTTTAGAAAAATGATGATGGCTATGTCGGAAGACATTCGAGTCATTATGATTAAACTGGCCGATCGTTTACATAATATGCGAACGCTCGGTGCAGTGCCCCACGAGAAAAAACGCCGAATCGCTTTGGAAACCTTAGAAATTTATGCGCCAATCGCTCGCCGATTAGGGATAAATAATATGCGGGTTGAATTTGAAGATCTCGGGTTTGCCGCGCTTTACCCAATACGATATCGCGTGTTAAAAGAATCTGTACGTCGTGCGCGAGGCAATCGTCACGCCTTAATTCAGAAAATTGAAAAAAATCTGAAAAAGCAGTTAGTCGCTGCGGGGTTAGGTGATTGTAAAGTATGGGGGCGAGAAAAGCACCTATATAGTTTATACAAAAAAATGCAAACTAAGCGGTTTAGTCTATCTGAAGTGATGGATGTTTATGCTTTTAGAATCATAGTACCGAAACGAGAAGACTGCTATTTAGCATTAGGTCTTGTTCATCGATTATACCGTCCGATCGCGCATCGATTTAAAGATTATATTGCAGTCCCTAAACCGAATGGTTACCAATCTTTACACACAATTTTGATTGGTCCACATGGAACACCTGTTGAAGCTCAAATTAGAACCGAAGAAATGGAGCAAGTAGCGGAACACGGTATTGCGGCGCATTGGCTATATAAAACGGGCGAGCAATCTACAGCTTTGAATGAACAGATTTTCACCAACCAATGGTTGGGGGGCTTGATGGACATTCAGAAAAGCACCACAGGGAATCCATTAGAATTCATTGAAAATGTCAAAATGGATTTATACTCTGGCGAAGTTTTTGTTTTTACGCCTAAAGGCAGTATTTTTTCGTTACCCCAAGGTGCGACAGCGGTTGATTTTGCTTATTTGGTACATACCGATGTTGGGAATACGTGTGTTGCTTGTAAAATCAATCGACGATTATCACCGTTAAGCACTCGGCTAACCAGTGGACAAACAATAGAAATTATCAATACAGAGGGTGCCTCACCTAATCCGGCATGGTTGAGTTTTGTTGTGACGGGTAAAGCAAAAAGTAATATTCGTCACTGGCTCAAAGGCCAGCAAAAAAGTGAATCACAGAACCTTGGGGAGCGTTTACTCAATGGTATTTTGGCAGAGGCCAACGTCACATTAAAAGACTATGATCCATCTACTTTGGGTGAACTGTTACAAAAACTCGAATGCACTTCGCTTGACAACTTATTAGAAGATGTGGGCTTAGGTAAAAGAATGGCTGTATTGGTTGCCCAGATTTTTCTGGATGCGAAAGCAGGTAAAACACCGAATAGACAGTCTGCCGAACCTTTGATTATTCAAGGGACAGAAGGGTTGGTTGTGACTTATGCTTCATGTTGCTATCCTATTCCTGGTGATTTTATTATTGGTTATTTAAAATCCGGTCAAGGTATTATCATACATGCAGAAAATTGCGAAAAAGTGCAAACGCTAAAAGCAAAAGCCACACATCATATTAACGTGCAGTGGGAAGAAGATATTCAAGGCGAGTTTCAAGTGCCTATTATTGTCGATGTGATTAATGCTCGAGGTGTTTTAGCTGAGATGGCTAATGCTATCAGTGATTCTAATGCGAACATTATTAATGTAGAGGTTGATCCCAGTGATTCTCGTCTTAATACAGTGCGCTTTGTTGTCTCGGTACACGACCGATTGCATTTGGCAAGAGTTATGCGTCGATTACGGGCGGTCGGAGAGGTTACGAGTATTCGTAGAGGACCCTGATGTATGTCATTAGTCGCCCGGCAACAAAATTTAGAAATCCATTGGTTTGACGCCGTTAATACATTGGCAGGCGTTGGACAAGCCATTTCAGATAAATTGCACAAAATGGATATGTATTGCATCGGCGATTTGCTATTACATTTTCCTTATCAATATCAAGATAGAACACGACTAACCCCGCTGCGTTATTTGAACTTTGATCAAGAGGCCTTGATACAGGGCACGATCATAGGTCAAAAAGAAGTACGTATTAGGCGTAAACAACTGACAGTCACACTAGAAGACAATACGGGCATTATTGATCTGACTTTTTTCCATTATTACCCCAATTTGTCAAAAATGCTTACGAAGGGAAAATCTGTTCGGGCTTATGGAAAAGTAAAGCTTTTTAAAGGGCAAGCTTCAATAGTGCACCCTGATTTTGAAATTTTGAAAAATAGCCATGAGCCATTGGAGAGCCACTTTACACCGATGTATCGTTCTGTTCCAGGTATATCACAAAAATGGTGGCGTAAAACAATCGCCTATTTAGTACGGCATTTGGATTATTTGTCTGGGTTTGAGAGTTCTGCCTTAGATCATATTTTACAAGCAGACTATCCTTTCGATATTAAAGAAGCTATGTCACAAATTCATATGCCGAGCCCAGAGCAGTCCATAGAAGATCTTATAACTCGTGAACATAAGCTACTACAGCGATTTATCTTTGAAGAATTACTGGCACATAGATTGAGTTTAGATAGTGCGCGCGAACAAAACGCCTATCAGCAAGCCTATTCTTTGTCTGTGAGTAACGTAGATTGTCAGTCAACAATAGAAAAGTTGCCATTTGAATTAACGGCAGATCAAGCACTGGTGTTCAAAGATATACGCTTGGATTTAACCCAAAATAAACCCATGACACGGCTATTGCAGGGAGATGTTGGGTCAGGCAAAACGATTATTGCTATTTTAGCGGCATGGGTTGCGGTAAAAAATAATTATCAAGTAGCCATTATGGCGCCAACCGAGGTACTCGCAGAGCAGTTATACCAGCAAGTGACGCTTTTTTTTGAACCTTTTGCTGTTACAGCGTGTTTATTAACAGGACGTTTAAAGGCCAAAGAGAAACGAAATGTTTACCAGCAAATTTCATCACATCGTGCTCATGTTATTGTAGGAACACATGCGTTATTTCAAAAAGAGGTCAATTTTGCCAAGTTAGGTTTGGTTGTGATTGATGAGCAACATCGATTTGGCGTACATCAAAGACTGAGCCTACATGCTAAAGGTCAAGCTTTAGATGATGTCCAGTATGGCCCACACCAATTGATTATGACAGCCACACCTATTCCGAGAACATTATGCATGAGCTATTATGCGCATTTAGATACATCTCAAATTTACACGATGCCCAAAGGGCGAAAGCCAATTCAAACGATTGCACTCTCTTGTCAAAAACGAGAAGAGATGATGGGGAAAATATCGGCCCATTGTCAGAATGGGCAGCAAGTATATTGGGTTTGTACTTTAGTTGAAGAGTCTGAGCACTTTGAGGCAGAGCCAGCGGTTTTGGCATTAGAAAGATTACAAGCTGCGTTACCCCATTTGCGTATAGGGTTGGTACATGGGAAGCTAAAGTCTGATGAAAAGGCAGAGGTCATGCGACAGTTTCGTCGAGGCACCATACAAGTATTAATTGCGACGACGGTCATTGAAGTTGGGGTGAATGTACCTAACGCGACTTTAATGGTGATAGAAAATGCCGAGCGTTTAGGGTTGTCTCAGCTACATCAGCTGAGAGGAAGGGTGGGACGTGGTGCCCAGCAAAGCTATTGTGTATTATTGTATCAGCAACCTTTATCGTTGTTTGCAAAAAAACGTATACAGACTCTGCGAGAAACAACGGATGGCTTTGAGATTGCTGAGCAAGATTTAAAGCTACGAGGGCCTGGAGAAGTTTTAGGGACTAGGCAATCTGGTATTTCACAATTGAAAATAGCCAATATTATCAGAGATCATGCACTATTGCCGAAAGTAAATACTTTGTTGGCGCGGCATGATTTGCCTCAGCAAGAAATAGAGCGCCTGAAGGCGCGCTGGTTTAAAAATAAAACCGATTATATAAAAGTATAAAAAACAATCACTTTCAAAGTATTCTAAGGATAGAAGTATGAGTAAAAAAAAGATAGATTTGATTGGTGCCGCATTAGGTTGGGGGGCGCAGAATCATGAAACGCAAAATGGTCCAAAAGCCATTGCAGAAGGTAATCTAGACGCAGCGTTGCAACAAGCTCGGTGTGAATATCAATGGCGCGCCATGATCCAGCCAGACTTACGTTTCGATTTGGAGAATACAAGCAGTAGTGCATTACCATACGTACAAAAATTAGCGCAAGTCACAAAATTCAATCAAAATTTAGCTCATGAAGTGAGTTGTAGTGTTACAGAAGGAAATTTCCCCATCATCTTGGGTGGTGATCATGCCATAGCGATTGGGACTTGGAAGGGCGTCATGCAAGCCTTATCGGTAGACCAAGATTTTGGTTTGATTTGGATCGATGCACACCTGGATGCGAATACACCACAGACTTCACCCTCGGAAGCCATTCATGGGATGCCGGCCGCAGTATTATTGGGAGAAGGCGAGTCTGAATTGATCAATCTTTTAGGCGAGAATACAAAAATAAAAGCGGAAAATTTAGTTTATTTTGGTATTCGAAGTTTCGAAGAAGGTGAGCAGTCCCTTCTTGTCCAAAAAGGTGGGAAAATTTATTATATGCAAGATATTGCGGAAGGAGATTTAGTCTCTATTTTCAGAGAGATTGTTTCAACGATTAAGAATAAAACCACCTATTTTGGTGTCACTTTAGATTTAGATGCGTTTGATCCTGAAGATGCGCCCGGTGTGGGCAGTCCTGAGTCTAATGGCTTAAGAAGAGTTGAAATGTTAAAAGCATTGCAGGGCATTGCATTAGAGCCTCAATGTCGCGCTTTAGAAATTACTGAATACAACCCGCAATTAGATAAAGATAATATCACGCGTTCGTTAGTGACAGACTTGATTGTTAGCATGTTTTCTCATAAAAACTAAGTATTGGAGTTCAGTATGGATACAAAGACATATATAGAGTCGGAAGAATTAGTCGGTGCGCATAACTATAAGCCATTGCCCGTTGTTTTAGAAAAGGGTGAAGGTGTGTGGTTATGGGATATAGAAGGGAAAAAATATTTAGACTTTATGTCAGCCTACTCTGCAGTAAGCTTTGGGCATAAGCACCCCAGGATTATTAAAGCCTTGGTTGAGCAGGCGAATAAATTGAGTGTGACATCTAGGGCTTTTTACACAGAACCCATGATGCCTTTTTTAAAGAAATTATGTGACATTACAGGTCTAGAACGTGCATTGCCAATGAACTCTGGTGCCGAAGCCGTTGAAACTGCAATAAAAGCAGCTAGAAAATGGGGATACGAAGTAAAAAAAATTCCTGATGATCAGGCTGAGATCATTGTTGCAGAAAATAATTTCCATGGTCGTACAACAACCATTTCAGGATTTTCCTCTGAGCCAACCTATAAGAAAAATTTTGGTCCTTTTTCACCAGGCTTTATTACAGTGCCTTTTGCCGATGTCCAAGCGTTAGAACGCGCGATTACGCCTAATACATGCGCCGTTTTATTCGAGCCTGCGCAAGGTGAGGCGGGTATCAACTTTGGTACACCTGGCTGGATGCGACATTGCCTAGAGGTCTGTAAAGCCAATAATGTATTAATGATCTTAGATGAAATTCAATCAGGCATGGGGCGCACTGGACAAACCTTTGCTTACCAGCATGAAGGCATAAAACCTGATGGTGTTATTATTGGTAAGGCATTAGGTGGGGGGGTCTTACCGGTTTCTGCATTTGTCTCGACTAATACAGTGATGGATGTTTATACGCCAGGGACACACGGTTCTACTTTTGGAGGTAACCCGTTAGCAGCGCATGTGGCGTTGGAAGCAATGAACGTGCTCAGTGAAGAAAATCTCGTACAAAATAGTGAAAAACTGGGTGTGGTTTTAATGCGTACGCTTAAAAAAATTAATAGTCCCTTAATTAAAGATGTCAGAGGAAAGGGGTTGTGGGTTGGGGTTGAAATTGACTCCAGGTTGCCTGCAGCGAGAGTGTGCCAGACACTGATGGAGCATGGCGTTTTAACAAAAGAAGCACATGAGACGGTTATCCGTATTGCGCCGCCACTCACTATCGATGAAGAAACACTCGTGTGGGGCGTCAGTCAATTAGAAAAATCATTAAATGAACTAAATCAATAAAATTAGGAACCTGCTATAAAATGATAAACATATGGGCATGTTGCTTATTAGCACTGGGACAAATTGCTATTGCCGTAAATGTTGTGGCTGGCAAACATTTAATAGATGTTATCCCTGTCCATATTTATCTGTGCTCGCGTTATTTAGCGAGCACAGTTTTTCTCAGTATGTTTATGTTGTTGCTTAAACAAGGCTGGACTGAGAAGCAGGCGCAATCTAAAAAATTTGACAAAAGAGATTGGTTGTTATTGACCTTGCAGGCTTTTACTGGCGGCTTTTTGTTTAATGTTTTATTTTTTTGGGGCATACAATCTACGACGGCTATTTCTGCAGGCATTATTAGTAGCTCGTTGCCGGCAATTTTAGCGATATGTGCTTTCTTTTGTTTGGGAGAAAAAATTAAAAAATGGAAATGGATGGGTATCGTGTTAGCCATGGTTGGTATTTTGGTGATCAATCTAGATAACCCAGCGGGCAAGCTGGGCATTGTTAGTTTTTGGGGTAATTTTATTATCTTGATGGCGATGATACCGGAAGCGCTGTATACTATTTTTAATAAATTTACCAGCAAACGCATTACGACCTTAGGTGCCGCCACCATTGTTAATTTTATAACGTTTTTAATGTTAGTCCCTTTTGCTTTTTATGACTGGGCGACGGTTGGCATGGGGCAAGGATCATTTGAAGAGTGGATGCTATTAATTTTTACCGGATTTGCTAATTTATTCTTTTTTTGGTTTTGGGCAAAAGGACTGATTCATATCCCCGCTAGTACAGCCGCTATATTTACCAGTGTTTTGCCAGTTGCCACGACCTTGTTAGCATGGGCATTCTTGCATGAAACACTAGGAGAGTATGATATGTTGGGTATGTCTTTAGTTTTATTATCTATTTTTATTGGTACAGGTTGGCTGCCAAAATTGTTTGCTAGGCGAGTGAGGGCATAATGCTCAAGTTTCCTCTATTAGAAAAAATACCGCTATACATAAAACTGACCCGGATGGATAAGCCAATTGGTAGTTTATTATTATTATGGCCGACCTGGATAGCGCTATGGTTTTCCGCTCATGCTAAAAAAGACGGTTTTTACTTTGATCTGAAAATATGGGTAATCTTTACACTGGGTGTTTTGCTCATGCGTTCAGTAGGTTGCATCATTAATGATGTCGCTGATAGAAATTTTGATAAGCATGTCGCTCGCACTGATCAACGACCTATTACAACAGGATTGGTATCAGTGAAAGAATCAATTTTATTAGCTATATTTTTGAGTCTTTTGGCTTTTATTTTGGTCTGTTTTACGAATTTTCAAACCATTTTATTATCTGTGGTTGCCCTAGGCTTGGCTGCTATTTATCCTTTTATGAAACGTGTCACTTATTTTCCGCAAGTTGTATTAGGCTTAGCGTTTGCTTGGGCAGTGCCGATGGCCTATATGGCACAATTAAAGAGCTTGCCTGTTAGCTGCTGGTTTTTATTGATTGCAACCGTAGCCTGGGCTGTGGGCTATGATACCTTTTATGCCATGGTGGATAAAGAAGATGATCTTAAAATAGGACTCAAATCAACAGCAATTTGGGTAGGCGCCTATGATCGTGTTTTAGTTGCCACTTGCCATATCGTTACTCTAGCCTGTTACTTTATTATTGGGATGAGTTTAGAGCTAAATGCTTTTTACTTTATAGCCATTGTTTTTGCCGCAGGATTAGCGGCGCATCAACAATGGCTAGTACGGTTTGGAGAAAAGCAGAAATATTTCAAGGCCTTTTTAGCCAATAACCATTTTGGTGCCGTATTATGTTTAGGAAGCTTCCTCGGTTTTATGGCAACTTAATAATTGATTGGCTAATTGCTGCATGGTTTGTTCATAACATGCGGCTCCTTTTGCTTGTCTTGCACCAAGCGGATCCAGTTCTAAGATATTGACACCAGATTTAAGTAACAAAGGCTTCAGTGGCTGTTGGTTAAACTCAGGTTCGTAGTAAATACATTGAATATTGTGTTTATCCAGTAATATTTGTACTTCTCTTAGTGCTTTGGGGCTTAAGGGCACATGAGGGTTGAGTAAAATAGTACCCATGCTATTCAGTCCATATTCTGTTTCAAAATATTGATATGCATCATGAAAAACCAGATAGGGCGAAGGCTTCTGGGATTCAAATAGATTATTTAGTTTAACTTTTAGTTGTTCTAGACGTTGAATATATTGATTTGTATTTTTCAAATACAAATCTTTATGTTCAGGATTTGCTAGAATTAATTTTTCGCTGATATAGTGAGTTAAATGTATGGCATTATCAACACTTAGCCAAATATGTGGATCGTTTTCATCTAATGCATGAGTGTGATGATGGTGGTGATGCTGGGCGTGATGCTCTTCATGCGATTTATGATGAGTATTAGCGGAGGTATTTGCTAACGCAAACTCACGTACGGAGCGATTGTGGAGAAGATTCAGCTTTGGTGTTTCTATTAAGCGAATAGCTTGCGTGGGGAATTGCTGCATAACTTTGGTCATGTGTGTCTCATAAGATTCTCCTATCCAAAAGATCAAGTCCGCATCTTGTAAGGTTTTTCTATGAGATGGTTTAATTTGATAAGTATGAGGCGATGCGCCATCAGGTAGTAATAAATTAGGCTCAGTTATGCCTACTGTTAGATTAGAAATGATGCTGTGTATCGGCTTTATTGTCGCGACAATATTCAGTGTACCCGCAAGACTCAGTTCTATTGGGTTTAGAATTAATACAATAAATAGTAATCTAGATAGCTTTAGAGCGCATTTTCGCATCAGGAGTCCTTGATTGAGAATGTTAGAAAATTTGAAAAGATGTTAAAATTTGTTCCAGTCAAACCCTTTAGTCCTATTTTATATTAAAAGCGATGAATTTGAATATAACACCCCCTTTAATCTCGATTAAAAATTTAGGACTGACCCTCTCTGGTCGGGTTATTCTACAGAATGTGCAGTTTGATTTACATGCTGGTGAAATTTTATCTTTAATTGGCCCTAATGGGGCCGGCAAATCAAGCTTGGTTAAATGCATTGTTGGGCTATGGCAGCCCACAATGGGGGACATTAAAGCCATCAGTAATCTCAAAATAGGGTATATGCCACAATCTATTAAAGTAGATGCCAGTATGCCGATAACGGTTAAACGATTCTTGTTATTAGGGCAAGAGTCAGCGCAAATCTCTTACACAATAGAACGAGTAGGCTTGAAGCAAGAGATTTTATCAAACAATTTATGTACATTATCTGGTGGAGAATGGCAGCGCATTTTGTTGGCGCGCGCCCTGTTGCGAAAGCCTAAATTATTAGTGCTTGATGAGCCCGCACAGGGGGTCGACTTAGTCGGGCAAGCAGAGCTATATAATTTGCTGGGTGAGATCCGTGATGAAACCGGATGCGCTGTTTTAGTTGTTTCCCATGATTTAAATTTGGTGATGGCACGTACGGATAATGTGATTTGTTTGAATCAACATGTTTGTTGCTATGGCCACCCAGAAGCGGTGGGCAAAGATCCGGCCTTCTTAAAATTATTTGGAAATATACCCGGAGTGGCATTTTATGCACATCACCATGATCACGAACATGATGTGCATGGTGAGGTGATAGACAACAAGGAACCAAGAGATAATGAGTGAGTGGTGGGCACTGGTTCAGCAAGACTATATTATTCGTGCATTTTTAGTGGGGATTGGCGTTAGTTTGATGAGTGGCCCCTTGGGCGTATTTGTCATATGGCAAAGGTTGGCATTTTTTGGTGATACGTTAGCGCATTCTGGCTTGCTAGGGGTAACCATTGCATTGGCTTTTCATGCCCATTTAATGATAGGCGTCGCTTGTGTCGCGATTGTGATAGCGCTATTACTATTGACCCTCAGAGAGAAGCTTCCTTTTTCATATGATGCCATTTTAGGCATATTATCTCCCACAATTTTGGCGGTAGGTTTGATTGCCTTGAGTAGTTTAGAGGGTATTAAAGTTGACGTATTAGGCTTTTTAATTGGGGATATCTTAGCTGTTGATTGGTGGGATATCGCGAGTGTTTTTGCTGTCTCTGGTATTGGTTTTTTAATTTTAATGCGAATTTGGTCGCCCCTTATTCGGTGCGCTATTGATCAAGATTTAGCCGCTGTAGAAGGTGTAAAGGTCAAGAAGGTCCAATTTTATTTTGTGGTGTTATTGGCCTTATTTATTGCTTTAGCCGTTAAAATAGTTGGGGTTTTGCTGATTACCGCGTTTTTAATTATTCCTGCTGCGACTAGCCGGTTTCTGGCGCGCTCACCCGAGCAGATGGCCGCCGGTGCATGTTTGGTCGGAGCCGTGGGGACTTTCCTTGGGATTAACAGCGCTATTTTTGCAGATTGGCCAGTGGGGCCAGCTATAGTTGTTAGTTTAGCTGGTATCTTTACGTTATTTAGTGTTTTTCGCCGAGGCTAAAGACAACAACTCGTATTTTCTTTGCATTCGATAATTTGCCATGGTACTGTCATTAATCCAGGTGTTTTAAGTTGGATAGTTCAGGAGATACAGGTGTCAGTTGTTCAACTAGTTAATTCTCAGTTTCAGTCTTTTATTAGCCCAGCACAGGGTTTTTATCAGCAAGTTAAAGAAGATGGGCTGCGTTCAGGGACGTGGAATTATTTTTTTGAAAAGTCTGCTCCTACCACTCGAAATTTCGATGTAGCCTATGTGCCATTGCAACGTAAAGATGGTGGGCACCTAGTTGATGTGGGATCTTTTATCCCTGAGTACCACGTTATGGCCGAAGCGGGCATGTTGCCTAGACAGATTAAAGCACAGAAATTTCTAGATGGTTTAGATGATAGCATCACAGATAAAAATGCACTCCTAAAGTTAAAAGAAGAGATGCCTGGTACATATAAAGCCTTGTATCACGCTGATGGTACCCCTAAATCTTCTTTCGAATTATCGATAATTCCCTTTTATGAGCACGATAAACTTCAAAGAGTTCTTTCTAAGACTTATAGTTGGCTAAAAGATCGAGGCTATCCTTGGCCGCACCCGATTTCGAAAATTAGGGTCGGCGATGATTATTTGGCTCGGTTAGAAGAATCTAGTTTAAGTATTAAAAATGATAATGATGCACCTAATGCCTATCAGCCAACTTCTGGTATTAGAAGTACAGGAATTCAGTCTGTTTTTTTGAGTGTAAAGAATCAACACCAGCATGCAACCGTAAGAGAAAAAGTATTTCACACCGTTGGACCATGGTTAGCCTGGCTGGTGACTTTGACTGCGACACTGTCTGTATTAGGTATTGCCAGCTGGGCAATGTTGGCAGCAGCAGCGGTGGGTACTTACATTGCGGTAAACTGTGCCAATCAATTTGACATGTTTGATAAAGCGGAATCGTTCTACAGAGATTTGGGCTGGATTCTATCCGAGAAATACCCCACTGTTGGCAAATTGAGTCGTACTAATTTAGCGAAGACGGTTGTTAAGGCTGCGGCTTTAAGCTTTATTGCATGGTCGGCTGGTGTAGCGGCTGGTTCTGCATTGTTAGGCTTGCCTTTCTTGGAATGGGCTCCAGCTGTGGAAGCAGGTTTAGCTGTCTTCTTTGGGACGATTGCTGCAGTAGGCTCTTTTGTGGGCTTGTCGGGCGCTATGAGATACATTGATGGCTTTAGTATTAGTGATAACCAAATTGATATTAACCCTGAAGAGGCGAAAGGGCTTAAAGTGGTTGTTGAGTCTGAAACAAAAAGGGCCGAAGCTGTCAGTGCAATGAAGAAAGTTGTGAAGCAGGGGTTAGAGCCTGGTCAAACCGTAGATTTAGATGATCTACTATCACCTCAGGGCAGAGCTTTTTTTAGCTTAGAGAGAGGTGATGTCATTATTACTCATAAAGTGAAAGCTTCTAATGACTATAGTGATGATGAAGCAGATTTATCATCTACTAAAAAGTTTAAAACACAATAATTTAGTTTAATACCTTTCCCAAATGTCTACCCTACGCCACCGTTTATCGGTGGCGTTTGCTTTTCTATCTACTTATCCGCTAACTTAGTACTAATGGGGTATACCTGTTAAGTGTTCATGCTATTCCTTTAAAGATTAACAGGACAGCCACGTAAGATTAACAGGACAGCCACGTTAAAGATTAACAGGACAGCCAGGTTAAGTTTCTAAAATGTAAGAAATTTAACGGGACACCCATGTTTAAGCATTCTGGGGAATATATAAATTATTATTTTAAGCTTTTAAATGGATGAGGTATTGGGATGAATTTATACCATTATCATAAAAAAGAGCAGTTTAAAAAAAGGACTCAGCTATCCGACAAAAGACTTGAACCACAGCATAAAAAGTTATTCAAATACCTATCAGCTATTGCTAAGAAAATTCCATTTTACAGACGGTATAAAAATTTACCTTATGCTGCATGGCCTGTTTTAGATTGGAATATTGTATCTGAAAAAAAAGCAGAGTTTGTAAAGCATGGGTTTTGGCGATCGCCTCAACAATTTATTTTTGAGAGTTCAAATGCGGAATCAAAATTTTTAGCAGGACACCCCTGCCTCAAAAAGAAAAAGAATCAGGCGTGGTACTTAAGTCGAGAAGCTATTTTTGCGACAGTTTGTGAGCACGGCAATATACAATTTGAGAAAGACTTATATTATATTGAGCCTGCTTGGACAGATGAGCGGCAAGATCATATGGTGCCACTGGTGTCTACATTAACCCGTGAAGAAAATCCTTTGGTGCGATATCGAGTGGATGAGTTTTTGTTGCAAAAGCACGAGGTATGTTGCTGTAATAAATCTAGTGGATGTAGTTATAGGGTAGTGGGGCAAGCAGAAGATATTTTATATGTGCCACATCTTTTTGAAAAAAAATTACTGCCGCTTTATCCTGAGAAAATTGATTTCCTTATGAAGCAATTTCCCAGTATTCACAATTATCAAATTGTGCAACAATCAACAGAGATGTGGAAGTTGAGATTGGAAACTAAATGTTTATATAGCCTCACTATTGATCTTCCAAATAAGCTTCAGTCTTATTTATTATCCATGCAAATGAGATGCCCCAAAGTCACGCTTGAAAAAATGGTTGGCAAATCTCAAAAACAGGACAAAAAAATAATAAAAGCATTTATATAATACCCAATAATTTAAAAACAGTTGCTAAGGAGAGTGGCATGAACCCAGGACCCAATGGAAGTACCCCCCCAACAGAGCAAGATAAGAGTAATCAAGTTAAGCGTTTAAAAGATCAAGTGGCAGATACCACTGAAGTGGTTTTAGATACCATTGATCAATTAGTAGAGCGGGGTGAAAACTTAGAAGACTTAGTCGATCAAACAGGTCAAACTGAGGACAAGGCGCTAGAGTTTACAGGGAATGCTCGCAAAATGCTGGTTAAAGCCAAATTCAAAAGTTGGGCTTTATCAGCGGCAATGGTTGGTGGCATTGTTGGTGGATTTTATGGGCTGAGTGTTGGTGCAAGTATCCCTATGTTATTAGCCAGCAGTGGCATGGTAGGCGCTTTGTTTTATGGGGTCATGTGGATGTGTTCCGGTATTATCCAAAGTGGGATGCGGCTACCATTTTTAGGCTTTTCTTTTCAGCCTGCAGTACACAAAGATGATTATAAAGAAGCACAAAAACATGGCTTTGATACTGCCCCCAAACTTGATTCATTTTCACCTGTCTTTGTTAGCGGATACCAATTTCTTACAGATAATTCCGAGATGACAACTGTTAATATATCTGGGAATCCTAATACTGAAAAACGGGCTTTAAAATTATAATATTAAAAAGTAGGACTATAGCCATATACTCTCATAGCGCGAAAAATTGTAGAGTGTATGGCAAGAGGTCGCCAGAATCAAACAAAATGCTAATTCCCTAACTATCTGAAATCACATGTGTTCTCGCAAGAGCATGTCTATGTATACTAGAGTTTTTCAACATTTAGGTGATACAATTAATTAATAAAACCAATTAGAACATGGGATTAGGGATATGGCCGAAGAAGAGATGAAAGATCGCGTTGTTTTTATCACAGGTGGAAACTCAGGTATCGGTCTTGAGACGGCACTATTATTTGCAGAACAGGGTACTCACGTTGTTATTTTTTCTCGTCGAGAAAGAGAAAATACGATTGCCCGAACCATGGTTGAAGCCAAAGACGTCAGTTGCTTAACCATTTGTGGCGATGTCTCCATTGAGCGTGAAGTAGAGTTAGGACTAGAAAAAGTATACGAAAAATTTGGTCGCTTGGATTATGCTTTTAATAATGCTGGTGTAGAGCAAAAACCTAAACTATTGTATGAGCAATCAGAAAAAGAATACAACCATATCATGGATGTAAATTTAAAAGGCGTATGGGCGTGTATGAAGCATGAAATTCCGATCATGATGGAAAATGGTGGCGGTATGATTGTCAATAATTCTTCTGTCACAGGTATTGTTGGTTCGGATCGACTCGCTGCATTTGTCGCGGCAAAACATGCGGTTGTTGGTTTAACTAAGGCGGCTGCATTAGAGTATGCGTATGCGAATATTAGAGTGAATGCCATATGTCCAGCTGGCGTTGATACACCAATGCTAGACAGAATTATTGGTGAAGATCCTCTGACGAGAGATGCCGTGAATGACTATCATCCATTGCATCGTTGTGCAAATCCCAGAGAAATTGCAGAAAGTGTCCTTTGGTTGTGTTCTAATCGCGCCAGTTTTGTCACGGGCCATGCTTTGGTTATTGATGGTGGCGCATCTATTCGATAGTAATTTTAAACAGAAGTTATCTGTTAATCATCATGCTTCTGTTTATTGCTATGACCAATCAGTTTTTGGCATAAAAAATATTCAAGTCTTGACGATATTCACTTAGAATGGGCAGCCCTAATGCTAGACGGCGTTCATCAACCTCAGATTCAGAGCCTTCTAAATTTTTAATAACAAACCGATTGTCATCTTCTTTTTGGGCTTGTGTGCCATATCGCTGTTTGATACCAAATTCATTATATTTCATTGCAATGCGGTCATAAAGGTACGCATAATGCGAAGCTTTAGCCTCATTTATTTTTGTCATTTGCTCTAGAGCAAATAAGACTTCATGTTGAAAAGGGGTGTCATGATCTGCATGTTGGGCTATGAGCCATGCATGGGAATCTGCGTTTTGGCCAAATAGGCTAATTTTAGGCCAAAAATGTATAGCTAATATTAGCTTCAGCCTTTTTGAATTTATTGCATCCTGCTTCGTAATTAAAGTCCATAAATTTAACTCTGGAGAAGTTGAGATATGGTTTCTAAGGTATTGGTCAACGTCGTTCATTTGTTTCAGTTGATATTTCACACAAGATATGTCATTTAAATCCGAACAAAGTGAGAGCTTTGTATTAAATATGGTGACAGTTTCTTGAATGGTGTCTAGCTTGTTATTCATGCTCTCAGCAAAGAGGGCAGAAGAAAAAAATAAAGCAAAAATTAAAAATATTACTTTCATCATGATTATTTCAGAGAATTTAATTGACCCGTATTATATAACACACTCTTTATTGCGGACAATATACCGATGGTATAAAATCCCCGGGGAATTTATTATTCATTTCATATTATTAGGATGTTTATATGAAAAAAATCAAGTCAGATACCCCGGGGCAAGAGCGCGTATTGTCTTATCAATTATCAGAGTATTTCACAGAGTCAGATCTTAAAAATATTTCTGGTGGTGGCGGGATGAAAAAAGGTTCATCAAATGCAACAGCGAGGGCCACTTTCTCACAGCATGGTGGCGCTGATGCGGAAGCAGATGTTAACTACGATTTATAAGCCAATAAAATGTCAAATCATATTTTGATCGTGACGAAGCCTGATGATGAACATGCAAAATGTGTTCATCAGGCACTCTGTGAGCGAGGCCATCAGAGTTACCTTTGGCAGCCTCAATCTTTCCCTGTCGAGCAGCAGCAAACATTTAGTTTTAAAGACAATAATTTGGTATGGTCAGTAAAAGATAAAGTTTTTGAGTGGGGAGAAATAGATTTTGATGTAGTATGGCTTAGGCGCCCCAAAGGACCTGTTTTACCTGAGAACCTGCACGTAGGTGATATTGAAAATGTAAAACATGAAAACTTATCATTTTATAAATCTTTATGGCCGGTTATTGCACCGAATGCCCGTTGGGTGAATCATTATTATAGCGCAATGGCGGCAAATTCTAATATATGGCAACTTAAAGTAGCAATTGAGGTTGGTCTTGAAATCCCTCAGACTATTTTTTCTAATAATCCAGTAGATATCAAACAGTTTATCGCAAGATTTCATGACCAAGAGGTCATTTATAAAACATTATATCCCCATGTATGGTTCGAAGATAAAAATTTACGACTGTGCTATTCCAAACCTATCAGTCTAGATGATTTACCTAGTGATGTTATTCTGCAAAGTATGCCAGGCATATTTCAGACTAAAATCCATAAGAGCTATGAAATAAGAGTGACATATTTAGGCGGAAAAATAATTGCAGTTAAATTATTATCTCAGATACATGCAAAAGGATTAGATGACTGGAGGAGTATTCCTACAAATGAACTTTCTATAGCGCTTGTACAGTTACCTACAAAAATAGAAGAAAAATGTCGGCTCTTGATGACAAAGCTGGGTTTGGTCTTTGGCTGCTTAGATTTTATTGTGTCGCCTAAAGGGGAATATTATTTTTTAGAGGTAAATGAGCAAGGCCAATTTTTATGGATCAAAGATATAGCCCCTGACATAAAAATGCTAGACCATTTTTGTGATTTTATTTTGTCATAAAAGATGGTTGAGGTTAATTTAGGGAAAGTAAAAAAATAAGCTTTAGCACTGATATAGCCCAGTTGCCTAACTAGATTAAAAATTGTATGTTTAAATTAGGTCTTGTAATAGAGGAACTGCGAGTGTCTATTTTAGCAATTAACCCTTGGCGAGAGCAGTTTTTTAACAAATATACTTGTCCTGAAAATATAGACATACCTATTCATGATCCTGATGCATATAAGTTAAATCCCAAGCACTCATGGGTTTACAATAAATTGCTCATTACCGAAAAACAAAATATAAGCTGTGGGCCACATGGTATAGAGCCAGATATTTTTCCTGTGTTTAGCAAGCCTATTTATAATCTTAAATCCTTAGGTTTTAATACTCGCCTTTTACAGAATCAAGCTGATTACCATGAGTATTATGAGCCGGGTTGTATGTGGTCAACGTTCTATAAAGGTGAGCATATCAGTACAGATGTCTCTGTTATTAATGGTGAAATTCAATGGTGCTGTCATACAATAGGCTATCCACTTCAAGATGGTACTTTTGATTATTGGGAGATACAAAAATCAGGGAACAAAAGAGTAAAATCTTACTTGCAAGATTTTATTCATCAACACTTATCAGGTTATACTGGCATGCTTAACGCTGAAACTATAGATTGTAAAATAATTGAGATACATCTACGCTCAACATCACAATGGCCTGATTTGTATGGAAATCATTTTATTCAAAGTGTAATAGATTTATATGTCAAAAAAACTTGGCAATATAAGCCCAATACCAATACGGGTTATAGTGTTGTTTTATTTGATGAGCACAAACAATATAGAAAGCCATCGGCAGATTTTATTTCAAAATTTATTGATGGCAAAAAGGTAAGCAGTATTCAATTGCCATTTGATGAGTCAATATCCTTTGCGGCACATTCTATGCCGCCAGGAGGTTTTCGTTTAGCCATTATCAATGGTTTTTGCTTGGATAGTTGTTTGCGTGTCAGAGAGGCGATTCATCAAGAGTATAAAAAAATTAATTAGTGATGGTGCTCATGATCACAAGCCGTGCTACAAGTATGGCTATTGAGCATAGCTTTTTGACGTTTTTTTAAAAATCTTTCCCGCTTGAGTTTTGACATATGATCGATGACTAAAATACCGTTAAGGCAATCCACTTGATAGGCCAAAATGGCAGCCAGGCTATTTTCTGCCGTCATATTTTGCACTGTGCCCGTTTCATCGAAATAAGAGATTTCTATTTTTTGAGGTCTTTTAATCATGACGGGTACATCGCCAAAATATAAACAATTAGACTCACAGGGCGTCATATTTTCTTGCTGAATTATTTTGGGATTGATAAAACAATGTTGCGTCTCAATGAGCTCTGAGCTAGACAATACAAAGATAGACTGGTTGAGACCAACCTGTGGGGCTGCTAAGCATAATGATTGCATATCATCCATTATGTGATACAAATTTTGAACAGTCGTTTGTAAAGTTTCATCATATTGCGTTACTTCAACTGCTTTATTTCGGTCTATTTTTGGATATGAAAGTAGGTGTAGGTCATTCATTTGTCTAGCCCATTGGATTGTGTTGGGCGATTATACCTTTTTTTCCAGATCAATCCTATCTTCCCTATTAGTGGCAGCCTGGCTATATGGGGGATTAGGTTATTTTTGCTTAGACTTGATTTCTCAGATCGGCATATATAGAATTCCCTGCCCTTAGTCGTAAGACTAAAATATAACTGACTAATTACTATAAAGGTAAGAAATGACAAGCAAAATAAAAAATATCACTTTATCGACTCTTCTCTTTTATCTCTTCATGATGACTTCTTCAGCTTGTTTTGCTCGTAATATATATTGGGTATGATATTAATGGTCTTCGATATGGCGATTCTAATTATTATCAAAAATCAGTCGTGATGAATAATCTAAAAATAGGATTTCAAGATAATTCTAATGATTTGCTGAGCTTTGGGGCAGAAGCAATTTTTGCTATGTCACCCAATACAGATGTATATGGTGGCTCTATCAAGCGGCAAGAAATACAGCTCCTAGGGGTCGCCGATTATAATTTCCATAGGAAATGGCATGCCATGTTTAAAGCGGGTGCGATGGGAATTAATGAAACATACACATCAAGATATGCCACCTCAGTGCATTATAACGCTGTGCTTCCAACGACAGCGGCTAGTCTTTACTGGAAAGTAACCCGGACTATTGATCTTGGCGTGACAGGGTATTATCAATTGCAGGACGGTTCTTTAGAGCACTATATGTCTTTGGGCTTTAATTATTTCGTCGGTAGAAAATAGCAAATTTTTTTCTGACTTCTCCCTGATGGTTTATGAACAAAGGGAGAAGTCAAAATAGAAAAGATTAGCAATTTTGAACTTGAATTCGGTCGCCTGTAATAGGTAAAGTAATACTATCTGCTGTGTTGAGCTTAATGACTTCGTTAGTGAGCAAATCTATTAACTGCATAGAAGGTGAACCGTGGGTGACAATGACAATATCACCTTCAGGGTATTTCGCTATTATATCATTGTAGAAATCTTGCATTCGACATCTTAGCGCGTCTCGGCTTTCACCGCCGACAGTGGGCTTCTCCCAGTCCAGATTATTAGGATTATAGGGTTGCCCTTCATAGCTGCCAGCATTGACTTCAATTACACGGCTATCAAACGTTATTTTGTCAGGGCTAAATAAACCTGCTTTTGCTAGTATCTTGGCGGTTTGTTTGGTGCGAGGTAATGGAGACGCAACAACAGCAGCAATATTTCTCTTATGTAACCCCTGAATTTTGAGCTTTAAGCCTGTGTAAGCGGCTTGTTCTTTGCCTAGGGTTGTTAAAAAAGCAGGTTGATAATTTGGGTGTTTTGGATTGCTGTTGTAAAAGTTGCCAACATTGTGGTCTGCTTGTCCATGTCGGATTATTGTCATATATCGCTCTGATGCGAAAGCACTGCTAGGTTGGACAAGTAAAAATAATATGTATAGGCATAGGCATTTTAATTTCTGAAACATATGGGGATTTCCTGTATTGAATAGCTGATTATCCTAAGCGGTTATGCGCCATAATTTCTTTAAAATCGTGAGCAATACGGTGAGGTTTGTCCACAGAGGTAAATATGGCTGCCAGCTCGCCTTGAGGGTTTACTAATAAAATAGCACCACTATGACCTATATGAGCGCCTTCTAAGACATCGGTTTGTTCTTCTATATAAATGCCTAAATCTTGTGCTAAACTTTGAATTTGTTGCATATCGCCAGTGAGTCCCCTAAAGCGAGTGAGCTTAAATTCATCTTTAGAGAAAAACTTGGTGAGCTGTTCAGCGGTGTCAAGTTCGGGCGTGATAGAGACAAATAAATACTGAACATATGGATTTGGACCAATGCGCTGCGATATGTGTGCTAAAGCACTTAAAGTGGTTGGGCATATATCAGGGCAGTTGGTATAGCCAAAAAACATAAAGCTCCAATTATGTTTGAGACTATTGTTATCAAAGTTGTCATTGTTTTGGTCGGTTAATTGAATTGAGGGTAACGATTTTCCGCCAGGAAGCAATGTGCCGCTCAGTAGTTTGAGCTCTTTTTCCACTTGGGCGGATTCATGAGTGACGCGCGCCTCTCTCCAGACCCCAATACCAACGGCAAGCGTGATCACGATGGTTATAAAGATGGTATGCGCTTTCATGAATATTATCCTAAGTTCAAATAAAATACTAAGTAATGTTCTAATAATAGAGCGACAAAAATTCCAAATAAATAGATAATGGAATATTGGAATAATCGCCAAGCAATCATGGGGTCGGTACGAAAATATAATTTAAGGGCATAGTACATAAAACCGATATTAAGCCCAATCAGGCTCAAAGTGGTAATGGTGCCTGCGAGATGTAACAGCGGTAATAGGAACGTTGTGACCGCTAGTAAAATAGAATATAACACAATGCAGTGCTTGGTAAACTTTATACCATGTGTGACGGGTAGCATGGGTAGACTAATTTTTTTGTAATCTTCAATTCTGAAAATAGCCAGAGCCCAAAAATGCGGGGGGGTCCATACAAAAATAATCAAGGCCAAAATGAGACCTAGCCCTTCAATTTGCCCAGTAACGGCTGTTTGTCCTAGTAGAGGGGGTAGGGCGCCGGTAATGCCGCCAATCACGATGTTTTGAGGTGTGGCTTTTTTCAAGTACAAAGTATATACAAAAGCGTAACCAATTAAACTGCTGAGTGTTAACCAGGCCGTTAAGGGGTTCACAAATTTAATCAGCACGACAAGGCCAATTAAACCTAAAATCAGAGCAAAGCGCATAGTTTGCTGGGTATTTAATTTCCCCAAAACCAAGGGCCTAAATTTAGTGCGTTGCATTTTTTCATCTATATGTTTCTCAACCAATTGGTTGATGGCCGCGGCGCTACTTGCGCAAAAGCTAATACCGATGGTTGCAAATATAAAAATAGAAAGGGGGAAATGGTTTGGTGGACAAGACAACAGCATGCCAATCCAAGCGGTAATCATCATCAGTAATACAACTTTGGGTTTGCATAAAGTTAAATAATCACGCCAGGGAAATCGCAGGGATAATGTTCGCATAATTATTTTCCTGCTCGGATCAGTTTAAAATTAATGTTTATGAGGGTGAGTAATAGCAGAACGGCAATGCCATTGTGCAAGACCGCTATGGCCGTAGGTAACAAGGCTAAAACATTGGTTATGCCTAAACATATTTGGGTCACGAGTAATCCGAGCAATAAAAAAACTGAGCGTGATAGCCACGTTTTCGCTTTGGGATCAATTGTATTGTTGCGACTACGCCATAACGAAAATGCCAGAAAAGAAATGATAATCGTTGTTATTAATGCGCCAATTCGATGAGTCAGTTGAATGTTAATTCTGACAGACGCGCTGAGCTGGTCTGGTAACCGTGTCAAATCCCAAAAAGGAAATGCGCTTAAAACATCAGAACTAGGTAACCATTGGCCTTGGCACATAGGGAAATCAGTGCAAATAAGAGCTGAATAATTTGTGCTAACCCAGCCCCCTAAGGCTATTTGGGTAATAACCACGATTAATGCGGCGATACTTAAAGTGATTAATCTCGTATTGGTTTGCAAAAGGGCGGCTGCATTTTTTTGTAGATACAGCCAGCAGATCCAGAGTAATGAGAGAGTGGAAAAACCACCGATTAAATGCAATAGCACAATGGGTGGATTTAAACGCATTGTTACTGTAAACATGCCTAACAGGGCCTGGCAAATAACAAGTATGACTAATATAAGAGGCAGCGTGAGGGGCAGTGCTATTTTTTTCCGGGCTCGAAAGGCCATAAAAGCAATCAGAGCAATAAACAAGCCAAGAGAACCCGCAAAATAGCGATGAACCATTTCTATTTTAGCTTTAAAGTATTCTACCGTTAATCCTGGATAGGATTGTTGAGCAAGTTGGACTTCCTCAGTCGTGAGAGGCGCTGAGAGTTGTCCATAACAACCTGGCCAGTCTGGACAACCTAGCCCCGCTCCTTTCAGGCGCGTATAAGCACCCAATAAAATCACGACAAAACTCAAGATAATGCTGAGTACGATAATACGTTTGAGTCCAACTGCTTGTTTCATTACTGCTATGCCACTTTATCCGACTTTTGAATATTTTAATAAGCGTTTTAAGTCTTTAAGAATATCTTGATGGGCTGCTTCACCTGAGTAGCGCATCATCACGTAGCCTTTAGGATCACAAAGATAAATTTCCCCAACACGCTCTCTTTCTAGGGGCTGGGAGGTCTCTTGGAATAAATCTTCAAAAGCGCTTAATGAAAGTTCCGCGCGCTTCATATCAGGATAGTGTTCGAGTACATAGCCTTCACATGCTTGTTTTTGACAATCAGGCAAGCTAATGAACATGCTCGAAACTCGGTTACTATTTTTACCTAGGGCGGTGATCATTTGCTTAATATTATATAAGTTGTCATGACATTCTTCTAAACATTTGTCCGGTGCAACATAAAAGACCCACCATTTGCCATTTAATGATTTACCGATAAACTTCTCATTGTTTGTGGCATCAGTAAAAGATAATTGTTGAATGCTTTTTGCAGGGCGAATTAAATCACCATGATGCATGAGTTTAAATTCTCTTTGGTCTTGTGTTTGGTAGTAATACCAGGCCATAGCAAATGGCACAGCAAAAACCAAAAAAAGTATGATTAAAGTCCAAGGGCGTTTTTTAGATGTGTTCGTGTCATTCATGGTTTTCTCAATTTCCTTACAGAGAGCAATGTCATAACAAATAAGGCAGCAGCCAAACTAAACCATTGAAACGCATAACCAAAATGTTTTTCGGGGGTTAGCCAGGTCTGACTTTTAGGAAGAGGAAATACATCGGGTATTTTTGGCTCTTCTAATATTATGATACCAGGTAAAACTTCTCCACCTAGGATCTGACCAAATAAAGTATAATCCATGTGCTGGATCCTTAAGGGCCAGCCCAGTATTTCACTTTCTAGGGTTTTTGTAATTAGAGGGTTAACATACCCTTTTTCCACATATCCTTCAATCGTTATCTGATGATTGATCGGAGCAGGATTAAATTTTCCCACTAGCAAGTCAGCTATATTTGGAAGTTCATTTCTGGATATAGACGCTGGAACCCAGCCGACGTTCAAAAAAATGAATTTGTTTTTGTTTATTTCTAGGGGGATTAGAACATGATAACCTATTCTGCCTTGATACATCTGGTTGTCTAACAAGAAGGCATGTTGCAGCCTAGGATGAGCTTTTAGTGATATAGGCCTGTACCGCAATGCCTCTATAGGGTGGGACAGTAAATCAGAGGTGTTGAGTTTTGGTTCTTGGGATGCTTGATTCTGTGCTTGAATTAAAGTTTTTTTCTCAAATCCTCGGGCAAGTTGCCAGCGGCCGAGCAGACACAGCCCTATAAAGACCAAGCTAATAAGAATAAGTAAAGTAAACTGTAAAGAGAAAAATTTTTTAGACATAAGGTTAGCTAGCAAATGGACTCGGATTTTTGGTTGAAATTACTCGTATATGCTTTTTTTATCAGCATTATTTTTAGTTTGGCAACAGGGGTATATTATATTATTCGGCCAAGCAAACGGCCAGAACGAATGGTCAAATTGTTGACCATTCGCATAGGCTTGTCGGTGAGTATATTTATATTGATTGGCATTGCAATCGGAATAGGTTGGCTTGAGCCTAAAAGCTTACTTACGACGCCCAAGGTCCCGTTGGAATTAAATAGACCAGGAAGAACAGACCCAGCCATACAAAATCCACAAAATGCCAATACCAAGCCGTTGCCTCAAAAGAAAAATGATGTTCCGGAGTGAAGTGTCCTTTGATTGAGCGGCACAGCATAATAATTAACATGATGGTACCAATTGTGACGTGGGCGCCATGAAAGCCTGTTAACATAAAGAAAGTTGAACCATATATGCCTGATGCCATTGTTAGATGTAAATGCTCATAGGCTTCAACATATTCTAAAACTTGGCAGGCTAAGAACGCAATCCCGAGTAGTATGGTTAAAAATAAACCAATATTAAGATGGGCTCTTTTCTTTTTCACTAATCCCCAATGTGCCCAGGTGATGGTTAATCCACTCGTTAATAGGATCGCCGTATTAATAAAGGGTAATGGCCACCAACCCATCGCTTTAATCGGCCCTTTAAATAGCTTATTATCGGGGTTATCAATGAGGGGCCAATGTGAGGAAAAGTTTTCCCATAATTGCTTGTTGGTTTCTCCTTCGCCTAGCCATGATACTGATAAATGGCTAGCATAAAAGAGAGCGCCAAAAAATGCGCCAAAAAACATGACCTCAGAAAATATAAACCAAGCCATGCCCCAGCGAAAAGAGCGGTCCATCTGTTTATTATAAAGTCCTGACATGCTTTCTTTCACAACATCTCCGAACCAGCCAAACATCGTCCACGCGATGATCAAAGAGCCAGCAAGAAACAGATAAGGACCGTAAGCATTAGAATGTAACATATTGGCAATGCCGACAAATAATAAAAGTAGGCCTATAGAAGTACGCACAGGCCATGCGCTGCTTTCAGGTACGTAATATTGATTAGCCTCTTTCATTCTTTCCCTCTTTGTCGGTAATATCGAATAAAGTATATGCCAAGGTCATGTGATTTACTTTATATGAAATCGCAGGATCGACAGTAAATTTCAATGGCAATGTGGCTTCCTCATTGGCCGCCAAGTATTGTTTCTGAAAGCAAAAGCATTCCACTTTTTTGACGTGGTTCCCTGCAATATTGGGGCTGACACTGGGAATGGCTTGTACCACCATTGGGCGATTTGTTAAGTTTTTAACCGTAAAATGTGTTTTTACGTATTCGCCTGGATGCATGGTGAATTTTTTATCGGCGGGTTGAAATATGGTTGCGGTATTTTCATTCATCATGCCCATTAGCTCAAGCTCAATGGTGCGACTAGTGTCTACTTTAGCAATCAGAGGTTGGGGTTTGTCAGGTGTTTTGCCATTTAAACCAACAACTTGACAAAATACATTGTAAATAGGCACTAAGGCATAGCAAAAAGCAAACATGGCCATCACGGTAAAAGTCATGATGGCGAGCTGTTTTTTAAGAGATTTTTTTACTTTGGTCATAGACTCACTCTTAATGGTGTATTACTTAACAACCGGTGGGGTTGTAAATGTATGATAAGGGGCAGGTGATGGAATCTCCCACTCTAGGCCTTCAGCACCTTCCCAGACTTGACTGCTTGCTTTTTTACCGCTGCGAATGGTCTTGACGACAACATAGAAGAAAAATATTTGACTGGCGCCAAAAGCAAATGCACCCATACTGATAATTTGATTAAACTCAGTAAACTGTAGCGCGTAATCAGGTATTCTTCTTGGCATTCCCGCTAGGCCTAAGAAATGCATTGGAAAGAATGTGATATTCATGGATATCACGGATAACCAGAAATGTGTTTTGCCTAGGGTTTCGCTAACATAATTGCCACACCACTTGGGAAGCCAGTAGTAGACCGCCGCATAAATAGAGAATAAGGCGCCAGGCACTAGTACATAGTGGAAATGCCCTACAACAAAGTAGGTGTCATGGTATTGAAAGTCAGCAGGTGTAATCGCTAGCATTAAGCCTGATAATCCGCCAAAGGTAAATAAAACAACAAAAGCCAAGGCAAACAACATCGGGGTTTCAAAAGAGAGAGAGCCTTTATATATTGTGGATACCCAGTTAAATATTTTAACGCCCGTTGGTACTGCAATTAACATGGTTGCATACATAAAAAATAGCTCGCCTGCTAAAGGTATGCCGACGGTAAACATGTGATGGGCCCAAACGACGAATGAGAGTAACGCAATAGAACAAGTCGCATAGACCATTGAGGCATAGCCAAATAAAGGCTTGCGAGCAAAGGTTGGGAGAATTTGAGAGACAATACCAAACGCAGGCAAGATCATGATATAAACTTCAGGATGACCAAAGAACCAGAAAATGTGTTGGAACATGACTGGGTCACCACCACCGGCAGCATTAAAGAAGCTTGTGCCAAAGTGACGATCGGTTAACATCATTGTGACGACGCCTGCGAGTACCGGCATGACGGCTATTAGCAAAAATGCAGTGATGAGCCATGTCCAAACAAAAATGGGCATTTTCATTAAGGTCATGCCAGGTGCTCGCATATTGAGAATGGTCGCAATGACGTTAATGGCTCCCATAATGGATGAAACACCCATCATATGAACGGCAAAAATAAAGTAGTCTGTACTGGCAGGGCCATACTCTGTTGAAAGTGGGGCGTAAAAAGTCCACCCAAAATTAGGCGCAGAACCTTCCATAAATAAGGTGCTAATTAATAATCCAAAAGCAAAAGGTAAGATCCAGAAGCTCCAGTTATTCAGTCTGGGTAAGGCCATGTCGGGTGCGCCAAGCATCATGGGCAGGAGCCAGTTGGCGAGGCCAACGAAAGCCGGCATGATCGCACCAAACACCATGATCAAACCATGCAATGTGGTGAGCTGATTAAAAAACTCTGGTTCCATTAGTTGCATGCCGGGCTTAAATAGCTCCATCCGGATAAGCAGTGCTAAAATACCGCCAATAATAAAACTAGAAAAACTTAGCCAAAGATATAAGGTGCCAATATCTTTATGGTTTGTTGTTGTCACCCAACGCATGAGGCCTTTTTTAGGGCCGTGATGATGATCATCCGCACTATGGGCATCAGATGCTGCCGTACCTAGATTCATTATTTTTTCCTTTTGTTCCCAAGCAGGCATGCTCTTCGAACATGCCTTAAATATTTACTCTTAATTTTAATGTCGCATTATCCTGCATCACGCATGGCTTTTACATCGCTAGGTTGCACTATGTCTTTGCTATCAAGCCCCCAAGCATTTCGCTCGTAAGTAATGATGGCCGCAATTTCTAGATCTGTTTTTTGTTCGCCAAATGCAGGCATTGCATTTTTCCCAAATAGAACATTTTTGATGTGCTCATTTTTCTTATCTGGGTTTTTAACAATGTCACTGTCCACTAATGATGGGAATGTGGGTGGCAAGCCTTTACCACTGGCTTGGTGACACATAGCACAAACCATGTTGTAACCTTTTTCACCTTTGACCATGAGTTCATCAAAAGTCCACTCTTTGCCTTCATCCGCTTGAGCATTTGCTTTCTCTTCTGCTTGTGCTTCTAACCATTTGTCGTATTCTGCTTGTGGTTTGGCCTCAACGACGATAGGCATGTAACCATGTTTTGCACCACATAATTCGGCGCATTGCCCTCTATAGGTGCCAGGTTTATCCTCATCAACGTATGTCCAGACTTCTCTGATAAATCCTGGAATGGCGTCTTTTTTTATTCCAAAGCTAGGTACCCACCAGGAATGAATAACATCTTTTGATGTGATTAAGAATCGAACTTTGGTTCCGACGGGAATGACCACGGGTTTGTCGACCTGTAGTAAATAATCAGGATTTTTAGGTTGTATATTATTAACTTCTTTTTCAGGTGTGGACAAATAGCTGAAAAAATTAATATCTTCATCAATATAGTCATAATGCCAATACCAACGATACCCTGTCACTTTAATCGTCATTTCTGATCTAGAAAAATCTTCCATTTCAAATAAAGTCATAGAGGCAGGAATCGCCATTGCAATCAAAATAAAGAAGGGTATGACTGTCCAGATAATTTCAACGGTTGTACTTTCATGGAAGGTGGCCGCTTTGTAGCCAAGGGATTTGCGGTGACGAATTAATGAATAGATCATGACTGAAAAAACAAGCACAGCTATGACGGTACATATCCAAAAGATAGTCATATGCAAATTAAAAATATTGGCACTAATCGGCGTGACGCCTTTCGTCATATTTAAAGTATAATCTGCTTGTGCTACAGAGCTAATGCATAAGCACAAAAAGAATAAATAATATCTTATGGTTTTAGTCCAAATTAAGGACATGCCACTTTACTCCATTTTTTATGGTATCTCTTAATTTAGTAGAGCATTCATTAGCGTCGCAGATTAACTGAGCGCTTGTGCTTCTCATATTGGTTAGAGATAGGGTTTGCCGAAGCGGGTAGAAATAATATTTTTGCTATGTTACCAACAAAATAGTTATCTTATACTCACTTATCCTTTTATACAGCGCGTACTTTACCTTGCTTTGAAAAAAAGCGAAATAGTATTGTACAAGTCTATCGTGTATTTGACCTATTTATCTGTCCAGAGTCAACAAAGTTGGAACAGCTACTTTCCTGTTTGTTTACATACCATGAAAAATCAGCACACCCGTAGAAAGTAGTGTTGCCATAGAGGCACTAAAGAGCGCTAAAGGCATTTGAGTGCGGACATGATCCATTAGGTCACAGCCAGTAAACATACTAGATAAAATAGTTGTATCAGAGATTGGTGAACATTGATCGCCGAATACGGTGCCACCTAGTACAGCGCCAAAACAAACATGAATGAAAAATGGATCGGGATTAAGGCTATAGGCTAAAGGAAGGGCAATGGGGAATACAACCGCGTAGGTACCTAAAGCGGTTCCTGTTGCAAAAGCCACAATCATACATAAAATAGTCAACACAGCGGGCAGAGCGAGAGGCGTAATAGAATCTCGGGTTAAATGAACTAGAAATTCAGCAGTGCCAACTTTGTTGGTTACAATACCTAAAGCAATTGCTAAGCCAATAATAATGGCCCCCAGTGTCATAGAACGACATCCACGGCTAAATCCGTCTAGAATCTCATCTAAGGGCATACCTCTAACAAATGCTAAGAGCATAGACATGCAAGCTGCGGTTAAAAATGCAGCATTAATCCAGTTCGCATTTTCTTGTTGAATCATCCCAAAACGCCATAATAAAAAAGGCGTGACAGTCATGAACAACAGAAATGTAATCGGTAATAAAAAATCTGCAAAGCTAGGTTCATAACCTGGATAAATTGTGTCTTCTTCATCACTAGGTAATATCAGTGGTTTGGCATCAGGTCCATCGAGTTCTCCTGTTTCTCGGGCTCGAGTACGCGCTGCAGCCATTTTTTTACCGACCCATGGCATCCAGCCCAATGCAAAAAGTAAAGTGATTGTCACTGTGCAAATAGCATAAAAATTATAGGGGATGGATTTTATAAAGAAGTTATATGCTGAACCTGTTGTGGGGATAATCGGGATAATACCAACCACAAGCCCACCAACATAAATTGGCCAAGCATTCAGTGGAATTAAAGTGGCAACGGGAGATGCTGTTGAGTCAATCACGTAGGCAAGCTCTTCATGGCTGACGCGGTGTTGGTCTGCGACAGGCTTAACCGTTGTACCCGTTAAGACGGTGCTAACAGTGCCTCCTTGATGAAATATCATACTGACTATCCAGCCAAACACCATAGAGCCTCGGGCGCTATGGACAATTTTACTACCTAAACGTTTGGCAAAATATTGGGTGCCACCGGTTTTCTCCCACATACCAATAATGCCACCTAAAGACCAAAGATAAACTAGCAATATAGTCGCAAAGGCCTGTGAACCAAGTGCAGGCAGTATAAAGTTATCAATTAAACTAGAGGCTAAGAAATCGCCAGTTTGAAAAAGAAGCACAACTCCGCCCGCTACAATACCTGCAAATAGAGCAAGTAAAACTTGTCGCGTTGTAAAGGCTAAAATGAGAGCGACGACAGGAGGGATTAATGAAATCCAATTTGAATCAACAGTAGTGGTCATAGCATTATCTTATAGTTATATTTTATTATTTTGGCACGCAACTAGTGTTGTTTGCTCTGTTTCTAGGCACATAGCCATTAAGGCATTACCCCAAACACAACCGGAGTCAACTACAAAAACATCCTTAGCATGACACTTGCCGGCCAAGGCAGCCCAATGACCAAATACAATTTTCGCCTGTATATTTATTCGGTTTTTTAGTGAGAACCAAGGAAGGCCGTCTTTGGGCGGGTTATCTAAAGTTCCTTTTTTGCTAAAATCTAATTGTCCATTCGGTGAGCAGAATCGCATTCGGGTAAATGCGTTGACGACAAATCGAATCCTAGCCCAATCAGACAAATCATCTTGCCAGACGTTTGGTTCGTTTCCGTACATATTTTTCAAAAATACTTCGGTCTCACTCCTCAAGCGTGATTCTGCTTCTAAAGCCAGAGCCTTAGTTTTATTTAAATCCCAGAATGGGTATATTCCAGCATGGCTCATAACAAAGTTTAAGCGACTGTCATGATGTAGGAGAGGTTTATGGCATAGCCAATCTATTAATGAGGCAGCATCAGGTGCAGATAATATTTCTTGGTAGGTATCATTTTGATTCGGCGTGATATATCCATAGTATGCTGCAAGCAAGGTGAGATCATGGTTCCCTAGCACGACAATAGTATTGCTGGGTAAGCTGGCAACATAACGTAGCGTTTCTAATGATTGTGGACCACGATTAATTAAATCACCGGTAAACCATAATTGATCATGATTTGGGTCATATGCAATTTTATCTAATAATTGTTTTAAGGGATCCAAGCAGCCTTGTAGATCGCCTATAGCATAAGTGCTCATTTACATTATCCTAGTTTTATATATTGATTTGTTTTACTCATCAAAAATATATCTTAATTAACCAGTTCTGGCTTAGCCAAACGAAAGGGCGGGATAATCGCATCAAAGAGAACACCATTGGTGTCTATCATTTTATAGCTGCCCTGCATGGTGCCAACAGGCGTGGATAGTAAAGTGCCACTAGAATAACGATAACTTTGACCAGGTGGGATCAGAGGTTGTTTCCCCACTACGCCTTTACCTTGGATTGTTTGTTTTTCGCCATTGGCATTTGTAATAATCCAATAGCGATTGAGTAGGCGTACGGCCGTGTCACCCCGATTTTTTATGGTGATAGTATAGCCAAAGGCAAATCGACTGTGGTTAGAATCGGAATATTCCCGCAGATGTTCCGCAATGGCTGTAATTTCAATGGTTCGTGTGATTGGCACCATTTCACTCTTGCATGGGAATTAAGTTGTTCTTAGCATACGACTTAGATCTTACATTTGCAATGCATGTAAAGATATTGAGTCAACTTGCTGCCCTGTTTGATACATATTCGCTTTTTCAATGGTTTCGTTACTCTCTTATTAAGCAGTCTACATAGGGTTTTTTCGATCCTCTGCAAGTGGGAGACTCATTTTCTTTTTCTTATAAGTGGATAACTGTCAGAGTGGGGGAAAAGGACTTTTTGGGTTTTGCGTAAGCCTTATTGTGAAAATGGCCATTAAAATCAACCGTTTATCGTGTTTTGATTGAAAGAACAAGGTTAAATATGATAGATTAAATCATGATAAATTTGTGAAGGAAAGGGGTAAACATGCAATTTCAATTATCCAAAAGGAAGGTCATTTCTGAAATTAAGCAGTATTTTTTTGAGCATGACCTGCCTCACAAACAAAGAGCATCAGCCATTTTGGTTAAAATTGATCCGAAATTTAGAGGGTTATTGATAAATTCTGCCACGATTGAAAAACTAGGTATAGAGCTAGACGATTTTATGAGCACATTATCGGAAGAATTTAGTGCGTTTCTTGTGGACACAGCGAAGCAACATAATATTAAACTTCACTCTATCTCTGCGGTAGCCAGGCGAAAATTAAAAGCGCATCAGCAATACATTATGCGCAATTTGCTTTTAGAGATTAAGCAAAAAAATGAAACAATGGCAAACCATTTAAGAGGAAAATTAGATTTGTTTCCTGAGTTATTGTTGCCTGGCATAAAAGAAAATAACGATAGAATTTTTTCTTTTTCAAGTACGACTCAGAGCGGGTGGCAGGCTTTCATTTCTAATATCGCAATGTGCGTCAGACGTTTTATTGCCATATAACTTTATATTCTCTATATATTACATTTTGAAGGTGTGAGGCAGATGAACCCCTTTCCAAGAATTTTTAAAGCTTTCATTTATTCTGCAGCAGGACTTTGGCATGCCGTACGCAATGAAACCGCTTTTGCACAGGAACTGGTATTGGCGGCTATCTTTATTCCTTTAGCATTATTTTTGGATGTTTCTATTCTTGCCAAAATATTAATGATTTGTAGTATCATTTTTATTTTAATTATGGAATTAATAAATAGTGCTGTTGAAGCTGTGGTCGATAGGATTTCTACCGAGAGACACCCATTATCTAAGCAGGCGAAGGATATGGGAAGTGCCATTGTATTGCTTGCTTTTTTACAGGCAGGGGTTATTTGGTTCGGTGTATTGTTATTGGGTGCATAAAATCAACTGGCATTAACCAAATTACTAATCCGCACGAAATCATCCACCGACAATGTTTCGGGTCTTCTGGTGGGCTCTATAGAAAGAGCGCTTAACTGTTCAGCGCTAATCTGGCTTTTTAAGCTATTACGAATCGTTTTGCGACGTTGTTGAAAGGCAAGGCTAACGACCAGGCTAAAATGTCCATAGTTAGTTGCCGTAAGACTGCGTGTCAATGGTTTTAAATGAACGACAGCAGAGTTTACTTTGGGCGGCGGCGTAAATGCCCCTGGTGGCACATCAAATAAAGGCGTGGTTTGGCAATCATACTGCACCATAACAGAGAGCCGGCCGTATGTTTTGTTGCCGGGTTTTGCCACCATTCTATCTACAACTTCTTTTTGCAGCAAAAAAGTCATATCTTCTATAGAGCTTTTAAATTTTAAAAAATGGAATATTAACGGCGTTGAAATATTATAAGGTAAGTTTCCTATAATTCTAATTTTTTGTTCAGAAGGAATGATGCTAGCAAAATCAAATTTTAAAGCATTCTCCGCATGAACGGTCAACTCAGCTGGGCTAAATTGCTCCCTAAGCAACTCAATAAAGCGCTTGTCTATCTCAACGACATGTAAGTGATCTGTCAAGGGTACGATGTGCTTGGTCAATGCGCCCATCCCAGGTCCCACTTCAACCATCAATTGTTGTGTTTGTGGGTTAATGGCGGACACAATTTTTTGTAGATGATTTTTATCCGTTAGAAAATGCTGACCAAAATGTTTTAATGCACGGTAACTCATAATAATCTCAAGCTAATAATTTAAGGCTGGTTTCTAGGGCCAACATAAGGCTGTGTTCACGGGCTTTGCCTGTGCCGGCAACATCTAAAGCTGTGCCATGATCCACAGAGGTTCTTAAATAGTTCAACCCAATGGTGATATTGACCAGCTGCTCAAAGTAAAGGGCTTTTATGGGGGCTAATCCTTGGTCGTGATACATTGCTAAAAAAGCATCGAATGTTTGGCGGTTATCGGGGGTAAAAGCCGTATCGCCTGGTAAAGGGCCATGAACATTGAGATTGTTTTTTTGACATTCGGCTATAAGTGGCGTCATCCATTCTATTTCTGCTGTACCCAATAAACCTTGCTCACCTGCATGTGGATTTAAACCTAATATGGCTATTTTGGGGTTTGATATTTTATATTGCTCTTGTAAACCTTGATGAAATTTGTAAATAATTTGTTTGAGCTTAAAAGCGTTGAGTGCATTAGGCACTTCTTGTAGGGGGATATGTGTGGTTGCCAAAGCAACAACACAGTCAGGGCTATAAAAAGTCATCAGAGGGTTGGGTTGGTCACATAATTGTGCCAAGTACTCTGTATGGCCTGAAAATGGTACTCCTGCTTGATTGATAATGGCTTTGTGCACTGGGCCAGTAATCAAAGCACTGGTTATCTTTTGGCTGCATAATGTATGTGCTTTATTTAATGTATTTAATACATAGGTCGTATTTGCGGGATTTAATATCTTGGCAATACAAGGTTCTACTAAGGGCTCATGGTGCACGGCAATTCGGCCACGACCATTGATTTGGGGATGCTCGGGTTCAAAATCATAAAACTCGATGTTGTGTTGTAAAGCCACAGCGCGTTGTTGCAGCATATATTTGTCAGCCACTAAGACAACTTCGGCTGGTCGTTGGTGAAATGCTGCCGCTAAGCAAACATCAGGTCCAATACCGGCAGGCTCTCCTGGGGTGACAGCAAGCCGGTGGAAAGGTATAGACATAAATATTTTAAGTTCCTAAAATAATTATAAATAGGTTTTGACATAAGCTTCATCGCGAAGCTGCATTTGCCAAGCTTGTAAGCGCTCTTCAAATTTACGTTGGTGTATCATTTGTCTGGCTTTTTGTTTAAGCGCGTTATCACTATCATTTTCTACTTTTTTGTCTACGAGCTCTAATATGTGCCAGCCAAAGGGGGAGTGAAAAGGTTCACTAATTGTTCCTACTTTTGTAGTTTCCATGACATCAACAAACTCCTTTACGAGCGCATCTGAGGTAACCCAACCCAAATTACCCCCTTTGGCACTAGAGCCCAAATCATTAGAATGGGTCTTAGCTAGAGCTTCAAAATTTTCACCTGCTTGAATTTGCTTTTTGATGACCGACAATTTTGTTTTAGCTTCATTATCTGAAATATAATCATTTGTTTGGACGAGAATATGGCGAACATTGTATTTTGTGATTGGCATTTCTAAGGTGTCTGGTTGGCGCTTATCTAATAATTGAATAACATGGAATCCACTTGTACTTTTTATAGGCGCAGGAATATCATTTGGTTTTAGGCCTGGAACAATGTTGACAAACAGTGTTGGCATTTCGCCCAGTTTGCGCCAGCCCAAATCTCCACCTTGTAATGCAAGGGCACTGGTAGATGTTTTCATAGCGACTTTTGCGAACTCTGAACCTTGTTTTAATTCTGTAATCGCTTCATAGGCTTTTTGTTCGGCCAGATCTAATGCTTCTGGGGTCGGGTTTTCTGGTGTCGGAACCAGTATATGTCCTATACGATATTCATAAGACATACCACCCAGACCACTAGGCGAATTTAGAAATTGTTGTATTTCTTGTTCTGAAACCTGTATGGCACCATAAATATCACGTTGCTGTAACTGCTGTAGTGTTAGTTGATCTCTGATAGTTCGTCTATAGGCTTCGTATTCAATGCCTTCGGATTTAAGTTGATCGATAAATTGCCCCATTGTCATTTTGTTTTCTTTGGCAAAATTTTGTATGACTTGGGTTAGCATGCCATCATCAACATGAATGCCAGAACGCTCTGCGATTTGTAGCTGGGCTTCTTGAACAATTAGGTGTTCCAATACTTGCTTGGTTAATGCTTCTTCATCGTCTATGCTTTGTCCTTGGCTCATTAGGTTTTGTGCAAACATACCTGTTTGTTGTTTGAGCTGGCTTCTGGTGATAACTTTATCGTTTACAATTGCAGCGACGCGATCAAGAGGTTCTACTTTGGCAACACTGACGTTGGCCCAAAGTAACAAGCAGAGAAGTTTAATCAATTTATGCATTCTGACACCATTTCACAGGTTGAATTAAGGGGTAAAATTCAAAGGGTGAAGTATAACACTTTCAGAAGGCTTACGACACATAACAATTAGTCAGCCGACCAATACAAGCATTAAGGCATTGTTGCCGAAAAGTTCACTTTACTAATATGATCAATATGTTATCCAACTTTAGGAAGTGCAACACGGTCGGCTAAGGGCGTATAACCGGGTATTTTTCTATCTAATTTTCCATCCGCCTGGTTTAAGCCCACACTGCTTAAGCCCTTGAAAACCACTTGAAACATAAATTGATTCACAAATTCTCGGCCTACCAGCGCATTACCTAATTGGCGATAACGGCTGAATACAATTTGCCAGGCGAAACAGCAGCTATTGTACTCCAGGCCACCCAAAGTCTCGATAAATTGATTGAATTCAAAATCATAGTGAACCCGGCCCAATACGTTTATTTTTTGTGTCAAAGGCATCAATATAGAGGCATCCCCCTGGCTGAGACGACCTAGGGTGGCGGTGCTTAAATTTAGGTTTTTCTCGTCATGTCGAGTGAAATAGTAATTTAGATTGAACAAGTATTGGTCTAGAAATGGGTAATGCAAAAAGAGAGAGGCTTGTTCTATTAGCGGTCCATTTGTGCTCCATTCAACAAAAGAGCCGGCTTGTAGTTTGCTGGGTGAGGAAAACACAAACTCACTCAGGATATTCGAATGTTTGACGGATTGCCTGGGGAGCTCGCGGCTACCACACTGCCCTGGGTATGCACTTGGATCGCAAAGTCGAACTTTTTCCGGCGTAAAATAAAAAATTTCTCCTACACCCATTCTAAACCATTCAAATAAATTATCGGAATTGAGCAATTGGGTATTTAAACTAAGTGATAGTTGATTGGCTTCATTGAGGCGATCGCCACCGCTGAAGCGGTTGTGCCGATACAATTGGGCATAGCTAAAATTAATGACGCCAGAATCAAAATTGGGATATTGGCTTTGGTCTCTATAGGGAATATAGGTGTAATATAATCTGGGGATTAACGTTTGCGTCCAGGCGCACGAATGTTTGTTATAGTTTTTTTCAAAGAAGATTCTACTATCAAGAGTATAAATGGGGGAAAAACGGTTTGGGTGATTGTCAGTCTGCGTGGGTGTATGCTTTTGATCCAAGCTATACCCCAACCAATCCGCATAAAATGTTGGAATGACCTCACCCCAAGAACGCCTGAGCGGCAAATTAAAAGAAGGTTGTATATGGCCCCTTTGCCCCTGCACCTGAGTTGTTTGAACGGTTGGATTACCTGGGTGCGTGAAGTTAACCATTTCGCCATTCAGCTTAAAGTTGAGTGGGCCTAAAATATTAGGGTAGTCAGCCCCAAAAAGCCATTGAGGCTGGCGTCTATAAATTTCATTGACAATATCACCCTTAAAAGCCTGCAAGACTTGGTATTCTTCTACTTTAAAAGTATGAGACCAATTATGACCATAATAAAATGCATTAACACGTTGAGGTAAATGTATTGTACTAATGGTATGTATATCATTGCCTAAATCAACAAAGAAATTATCATCGCTGACATAGTGATAATCAATGTTGAACTGCCACTTATCTAAAGTGACATGTTGCTTTAGCACGGTACCAAATCGGTAGTTGTGGTGCCCTATGCCCTGTATTCTTGGATCAGTAATAGAATATCCACTGGGAATCTGTGCTAAAGTACCCATTCTAAATTTTTGGTATGCTCGATCATCTGGCAAATACTGTAGATCCAAGGTTGTAGATAGATTAGTGTTAATGTATCTAAAACGTGAGGCAAGACCGGCGCCACGTTTGGAATAGCCCGACAACGATAAAGTGAAATCATAATTAGGCGCTAAGTTAAAATAGTAAGGTACAGTAATTTCCATGCCGGATTGGCTGGAGTTACCATAGGATGGGAATAAAAAGCCGCTGTGTCTTTTGTTGTCTATAGGATATTCCAAATAGGGCCAGTAAAATACAGGCATGCCAGCCGCACGTAGACTTAAATGTTTGGCTTTGGCACGACCCGTGTCTGGAATTAAAGTTATTTTATCTGCATGCAAACTCCAGTCTGTGTTACCGGGTGGGCAGGTTGTGAATACGGCGTCATGGAGCACAAGATTTTGGTTGGAGAGTAATTCTGTGGTGCGACTATTGGCCCTTGCGTGCCTAGGGTACCACCGAAGGTCTGAACAATTTAATTTGAAATACTGGGTGCTATGCTCATAGAATGCGTCATCAGCCCAAATACTGATATTGGGCTGATGGAACTCAACGTGACCTTTGGCTTGTAGTGATTCCCAATTCCCATCTACTCGTTGAATATCTAGTTGGTCTGACTTTAGTGTTCTTTGGCCCTGTTGTGCAAATGCATTAAAAAAACTTGAAGTACCATTTAGTACGGTTTGACTTGAGTCAAAATCAATGTCTATGGGTAAATCAAGATCATCACGTTGATAGTTAATATCAGTTGGCACATAGGGCTGGTAGTAGCCTTGACATAAATTAGCCTGATCTGTTTGAGCAACCCAATCGGGTGCCGCAGTAGAATCGGCGACACATGATTTTTTGTTAACTGCAGATGCATTTGTACTAATACTAAAGGCAATAAACAGAGAACAAATGAACATACAGTTTGTTAGGTGCACAGCTTGTCTTAAGTTAGGTTTTATTCAAAATTATTATCTGTGCCTATATATAGTATTTTAAAGATTGGCACGGCGCGAAGAGTATATTTGCATAGTGATTGCTGGCTGTAAACAAAAAATAGCTCTAACATATAGGTTAGAGTCGTTACAAAAATTATAGAGTTATAGAGAAAGATGGACAACAAACTTTATCGATGGGTAAAAAGCACATTATCTGACAAAACAGCCCATTGTGAGCCATTGGCTGGGGATGCGAGTGCACGCCAATATTTTAGAGTGCAATGTGGATTGAATCATTATATAGCAATGGTTTCTCCTCCAAAGCAAATACCTTTATTGCCTTTTGTCGAGATAGCTCGGGCTTGGGCTGGGCATGGAATTAAGGTGCCTGAATTGATATCTATGGATTTAGGGCAAGGCTTCGCTTTGATGACAGATTTTGGTAATGTTGCACTGCAGGATAAATTATCCGGTCATAATGTAGATTATTTTTACCATAAGGCTTTAGAAGCATTAGTAAAAATTCAAATCGCACCACAACCTTCTGATTATGCTTACCCCATGTTTGATACAGATCATATCTTTACAGAGCTGGGCTATTTTAGTGAGTGGTGTGTGGATAAGTTATTAGGCTTAAAAGATAAAACAGATCAGCTAATGTTAAAAGACTTATATCTTCAGTTGGTAAAATCTTGCCAAGAACAACCACAAGTTGTAGTGCATAGAGACTACCATTGTCGCAATATTATGGTTTTGCCTAATGCTAATGGTGATAATATTGGCATAATAGACTTTCAGGATGCGGTGATCGGGCCTATCACCTACGATTGGGTTTCTTTGACTAAAGATTGCTATGTACAGTGGCCTAGAGAGAAAATTGAATCCTGGCTAAAAGATTTTTATGATGCCTGCCAACAGCAAAAATCATTTAATTTGCCCTCTTTTGATGTTTTCCAGTTATGGTTTGATATGACAGGATTACAGCGACATTTAAAAGTATTGGGTATTTTTTCCAGATTGAGCTTAAGAGATGGAAAATCAGCTTACTTACAAGATGCGCCAAGGATCATGGATTATATTTTTCAAGTATGTGATAGGTATACAACTTTGCAAGATTTTCAAAAGTGGCTTGAGGTGAAATTTTGGCCCGCATTAAAAGAGGCGATTGAGCCTTCTTCTCATGTAAATATTAGTGGGGTCGGTTAAAGATGAAAGCAATGATTTTAGCGGCAGGCAGAGGCAAACGACTGAGACCCTTAACGGATGAGTGTCCAAAACCATTAATTAAAGTGAGTGGCAAGCCACTTCTTGACTACCATATTGAAAACCTTTCTCAGGCGGGTGTTGAAGAAATTATCATCAATATTTCGCATTTAGGTCAGCGTATTCAAGATTACATCGCATCCAAACAAAAAATATGGGATTTAGTCATTCGTTTTTCTTATGAGCCAGAAGCATTAGAGGTAGGGGGCGGGATTTTTAAAGCTTTGCCGATGCTTGGCACGGAGCCTTTTATTATTGTAAATGGCGATGTTTGGACAGATTATAATTATAGCGTTTTGCCGACAGAGCCTGGTGGACTGGCACATTTAGTTTTAGTGAATAATCCACCCCATAATATTAATGGAGACTTTGGATTGCGGGCGGATGGTTTTGTCGTGCCTGATCCTTACTTAGGTAAATACACTTACTCAGGGATTAGTGTGTTACGGCCTGAATTATTTGCCTACAGCCAGGCAGGGGCATTTGCATTTGCCCCATTATTAGAAAGTGCAATGGCTCAAAATGCTTTGGTTGGAGAGTTTTATGGGGGTGTATGGTCAGATGTGGGAACATATGAGCGCTTGCAAACCCTAGAGAATGCTTTAGCATTGAGCAAAATATCACGAAAAATATCATAAGTTTTTTTCATGCAAAATATTGGCAAAATATTGGGCTTCCTAGTCGGAGGACTCATGTTGGGCCCATTTGGTTCAGTTGCAGGATTATTGATAGGTCACTTCCTTGATTTAGGTCGTGGGCAAGAGCAAATTAAACAACAAGCGAATCAACTTCGTGGGGCAAGGAAAGTTTTCTTTCAAACCACGTTTTCTGTAATGGGATATTTGGCAAAAGTAGATGGACGAGTCAGCGAGAAAGAAATCCAAGTCGCAAGAGAGATTATGTCGCAACTGGGTTTAAACCAAGCGCAGAAATTAAGAGCCATGCATTTTTTTAACTATGGAAAATCTACCGAGTTTAATTTTAATCAGCAGATAGATGAATTTTACCAAAACTGTGGTGCTCAGCCATATTTGGTAGAGCTATTTATGGAAGTTCAGTTAAAAAGTATTTTGGCAGATAATCATCAGAATCAATATAAACAGTATGCGCTCAAGCAGATTTGTCAAAGGCTGAATTTCTCTAACAGTGCAATAGAGAGTCTTTTATATCAGTATCAATCAGAGCAGGCTTATCAGAAAAGAAATACAACGCGCTCTACTGGTGATGAGTTGTCCGCAGCATATATTAGGCTTGGTGTAACAAGAGATACGGATGACAAGGCGATTAAAAAAGCATACAAAAAATTAGTCAGTCAAAATCATCCGGATAAGCTCGTAGCCAAGGGCTTGCCTGAAGAAATGGTTAAAATGGCGACTGAAAAAATGCAAAAGATACAAAGCTCTTATGACTTAATATGTAAGACCCGAGGAATTAGGTAATTTCACCAACTATTTCTTTTTCGAAGATTTGATTCTGTTGCTTGTCTTTTTTTAAGACTAGGATTGCATCACTTTTTTCTCGAATATATTGCAAGGCTTGGGTGGTATTTTTTATATTGCTGGCTTGGTGAAAAGCTTGAGGTGAACCTGCAATAACGTGGCATAGAGGCATTATAGACATCAATGTTTTTTTGCTAGCGGACTTTTCTTTGTACTCTAATTCTAATATGACGGTTTTATGTTGAATGTGTGCTGCGATGATCGCTTGTCGAGATTTTTGCAGTGATGCTTTGGTAGAAAGCTCTGTCATGTTGAGCAATAAGGCGTGTTTTTTATTGACTGGTTGAGATTCAATACACTCTAATATCGTCATATCGAAAAAGTGTGCTGGTTTTTTTTCAGTGACCATGATTTTGCCGGTTCCTTTGGCTAGTAATTATACTATTTTACATGGTTGCTCGAAATGTTGCATGAGGAAAATTTTTCCCCTCTCTAGGTGCCAGAAGAAGGGAAAAATCATCTTAGCTAGGTTAAGTGCTTAAACAGCCTGCAGCCAATCTTCTAAGTTTTTACTTTGTTTGGTCAAAACATCAGGAGAATGAAATGTGACAGACATCAAACTCATTCCTTGTATATTGGCTAATAAATGCTCGGCAAGTGGCTTAGACTCTTCGCCTTTGCCTAGTTGTGAAAATTGCCCTTCAACCCATTTTAAAATATCGTGCAATAAAGTAGCGGCTGATTCAGAAATACCACCACCTTGCTTGCCTAGTTCTTGGCAAAGGCTGCCAATCATACAACCAAATCTGGACAGCGTATCGGATTGCTCAACGTGATGGTTTAGAAGAGCGACTAATCTTTGTTTGATATCAGGAATTTGTTCCCACTGTTGAAATAATATTCTCCAATCACTAGCACGCTTTTTCAAAACCGCATCCATGATCGCGTCTTTTGTTTTGAAATAATAGTAAACGTTACCAAGAGGTACATCTGCTAATTTTGCAATGTCTGCTAAAGTGGTCGTGTGAAAAGTTTGTTCATAGATTAACTTGTCAGCTGACTGTATCAAGCGTTCTCTTTTATCATTTCGTGGAGCTCTTGTCATTTGGAAATCCCTCATAGCGACACCGATCCTAATTTTATCTGTTGTTATTATTAATTTTAACTTAGTTAAACGAGAAAGGCTGGAATCTTAACATATGTTGCGCTACTTGTCATAGAGGGTGGTTTGTTTTGGCATTTATACTGGAGATATTCTGTGCAAATAATATGGATATTAAAAGCGCTGATTATGGCAGATATAAAAACATTAGCTAGACTAATAATTAAGAAGCTAGTCTGGGGAAAAAAATGTTAGTTAAAAAACAAATAATAATAACTGCTTTATTATCAGCTTTGTATTCAAGTTACGCTGCTGCCAACTTAGGATTTGATTTTAGTAGCGGTGAGGGCATCATGGATATTAAGCCCTATCGTTTGGGCGTTTCTTGGGACTTCGGTTCTATTTGGCGAGAAGAAGAGAATTGGGGGCTCAATGCGATATGGGAGTCTAGCGTCTCTCGCTGGGATCGCAATGATACCAAGTCGGTTGGTAATAATAATCGTATGGATGTTGTCACAACGGGCCCAATGTTTCGTTGGCAACGGCAAGCACCTTTTTCACCATTCCATATAATGCCTTATCTTGAACTGGGTGTGGGTGCTTCTTGGCTTTCGGATACGGAAATTGGGGGGCGGCGTTTATCGCTGCATTTCCAATTTGAAGATAAAGTCGGTATTGGTGTGCGTTTTGGTCGAAATGGAAAATATGATTTAAGTTTGCGGGGTTACCATTATTCCAATGCCTCATTAAAAAGACCTAATAGTGGTGTGAATTTAGCCATGATCAGTTTTGGATACTGGCTAGACAACTAAAAATATAACATTTCACCTCTTATTTTTCTTCGTTTATACTTATGGGCCAATATGGCCCTTATTTATTTGGGTAAAACTTTATCG